>Ga0180437_10001365_pt1 | contig 42095 bp, 35 predicted proteins | sample SS_ome_4_FD_132410 | JGI IMG/M metagenome (GOLD analysis project Ga0180437, IMG submission 132410) | Hypersaline lake sediment archaeal communities from the Salton Sea, California, USA - SS_3_D_1 metaG | ecosystem: Environmental > Aquatic > Non-marine Saline and Alkaline > Hypersaline >...
ATTTTTTACTTTTTGCTCTCACCCAAAACCGAGTAAAAATAAAAAATATCATCCACTTTTCAAAGAGCCGGAGTCGGAAACTTTTATCGTACCAACTCCTTAATTATGAAATTGTTACAGGTAAATTATTGTTGCTAATCTTCATAGCGACTGTGGTAATTATACCTGAAGTTTTCCTTGTGGCAAGGGATTTCAGTTGCTTCGCCGCTCGAAGCGGGCTTTGCGGATGTAATCTCTGCTGTCAGGAACCGGGTTTTGCCTGCCGTGCCATAGCGATAGTGCCCGTTCTGGCGACGTTTTTTACTCCGTATGGCCTGCAGACGTTTATGAAGGCCTCGATTTTCTCTTCCGGTCCGCTGATTTCGACCATTACGAATTTTTGTCCTATATCGACGACTTTTCCCTTGAACATCTCGATAATAGATAGAATTTCGGGTTTTTTTTCCGGTAAAGCCGAGATTGAGATGAGCATAAGGTCTCGAGCGACTACGTGCTGGTTGGCAAAATCCTGGATTTTAACAACGGAGATGATTTTTGCGAGTTGCTTTCTGACCTGTTCGAGGACTTTATCATCGCCGACGACCACGATAGTCATTCTGCTCAGAGCGGGGTCTTCGGTTCTTCCGACGACGAGTGAATCGATGTTAAATGCCCTTGCGGCGAACATACCTGCGACGTGAGCAAGGACACCGGGTTTGTTTTCGACCAGAGCGCTTATAATGTGTTTCATAATTTACTTCCTTTACGGTTGGGCCGGTATGAAGTTCAGTGAGTTAGGCCAGGCTTTCCAGGATGTCAAGGCCGTTCATCTCGTGGATGTTTTTCCCTGCCGGCACCATAGGCCAGACGTTTTCTTCCGGAACAATTTTGAAGTCAACAACGCAGGGCATCTTTTCTTCGAGCATCTGTTTTACGGCCTCCGGGACATTTGATTTTTTTCTTACCGATATACCTTTTGCACCGAGTGCGTCGGCGACATTAGCAAAGTCGGGATTCAGCAGAGAGGAAGCGGAATACCTTTTGTTGTAGAAAAGTTCCTGCCACTGTCGCACCATACCCATATAGCCGTTGTTCAGGATGGCGACCTTTATGGGGAGCTTGTACTGTACGGCGGTGGCGAGCTCTGTCATAGTCATATTGAAGCCGCTGTCGCCGTCGATGTCAATAACTGTCTGTTCCGGCATAGCTATCTGTGCCCCGACGGCGGCCGGCAGGCCGTAGCCCATTGTGCCGAGTCCCCCGGATGTGAGAAGTTGCCTGGGTCTGGTGAATTTGTAGAATTGTGCAGCCCACATCTGGTTCTGGCCGACGCCGGTGGTGATAATGGCCTGATTTCTGGTCTGCCTGCAGATTTCTTCGATAACGTATTGCGGTTTGATAGCGGCAGCGTTATTGTCGTACCTGAATGGGTATTTGGCTTTCCATCCGGCGATTTTTTTGAGCCAGTCTTTTCTTTCCTTGTGCGAGAGTTTCTGAGCAAGGACGGGAAGTATTTTTTTAGAGTCCCCGACGAGCGGAATGTCAACACCGACGTTTTTTGAGATGCTTGCCGGGTCGATGTCGATGTGTATAATCTTTGCGTTCGGTGCAAAGCCTTTAACTTTTCCGGTGACACGGTCATCGAATCTTGCGCCGACGGCGATGAGAAGGTCGCATTCCTGTACGGCGTAGTTCGCATAAGCGGCGCCGTGCATTCCGAGCATATCGAGTGAGTGCGGTTTTCTCTGGTCATAGGAACCGAGCCCGAGAAGTGTTGCAGTAACCGGGATATTGGCTTTATCGGCAAGCTGACGCAGCTCATCTGCGGCGTCGGCACTGACGACACCTCCGCCAACGTATAGCAGCGGCTGCTGGGCATTGTTTATTGCCTTTGCGGCGTTTTCTATTTGCCTTGTGTGCCCTTTGCCGGCCAGCTTGTATCCTGGCAGGTCGATTTTTTTAGAGACGTCCGGTCTGCATTCTGCGATTTCGACATCGACGGGGATATCGATGAGGACGGGTCCTTGTCTGCCGGTGGAGGCGATGTAAAAGGCCTCGCGAATGGTTCGTGCAAGGTCTTTGACGTCTTTTACAATGCAGTTGTGTTTTGTTACCGGCCGAGTAATACCGGTTGTATCGGCTTCCTGGAACGCGTCATTGCCGATGAGCTCGGTACGCACCTGCCCCGTGATGGCCACGATAGGTATCGAATCCATCATAGCAGTTGCCAGTCCTGTGGTGAGGTTGCAGGCGCCAGGCCCGCTGGTTGCAATGACGACGCCGACCTTTCCGCTTGCGCGGGCGTAGGCATCGGCCATATGGCAGCCGCCCTGCTCGTGTCTGGGTATGATAATTCGGATTGGCCCGTCGTAGAGCTTGTCGAACAGCGGCAGGACAACGCCGCCAAGGTAGCCGAAGAGGGTATCTACGCCCTGCTCAACGAGTGTATCGACGATAATCTGGGCACCGGTTTTTAGAGGTGTTTTTGCAGATGAACTGTCGGCGGGGATTGGTTTGGATTTCATTTTGTCTCTCCTGATAAACTATAAAGTCATTCGTAAATTACAGTTCTCAGGGCGGCTGCAAGCGGACGGCTTTACCGAACCAGTAAAAACCTTCCTTGCTCACAGATATTGCCCCTTTCTGCAATTCCGTAATCACAGCACTTTGCCATGTCTCAGGCCTGTACCCGCGTGGATTGCACGCCGATACAAATCCAAGTATATGCAATTTACGCTTGTCTGTCAAATATTTTCTGCGAAATAAAGGGAAATGCTGAAAAGACAGGTCAAAATTTGGTGGAATTGAGCAGTAATTGCCGTTAATATAGGACATATTATTGGATTTTATGTGGCTTTGATTTACAGGAGATAAGTTATGTGCGATGCGTGTGGATGCGGCGATAGAACAGGCGATAAGACCTTTGAAGAGAAGGTGAAAGAAGTAATCGAGTCGGTGCGGCCGAGTTTGCAGAGTCACGGCGGTGATATTGAACTGGTGGATACCGATGAGGATAAAACGGTGAGGGTTCGGCTTCAGGGTGCCTGTGCGGGTTGTCCCGGCGCTATGATGACTCTCAAGGCCGGCGTCGAGCGGGTCCTGAAAGAAAATGTGCCGGAGGTCAAAGAGGTGGTCGCCGTCTGATTTATCACATCACTAACGTCCCGGAGGTGCCCGCAGCTCAAAGATGTTTATGAAGCGTCTCTGATTGATTTTTATTGTGATGAGGTATTTATAAGGGCCTATATCGCGGGGGCGTGCGAGCATTGCGATATTTTTCATACCCCACATCTTATAATAGCGGTCAGAGGGGACCATCCCTAATCTGGAATCCCAGGCAATATAGGTTATCTGCTCCTGCCCGCACTTTTGAGCAAATTCACTTGGGTTCTCGGCTTTGATGCGGCCTATGTGTATGAAGTTCTTTTTGTATTCTGGGGCGAATATGCGGACGGTTCCGACCATTGAGGTGAGCAGTTTTTCATCGGGCTTTGCATTTTTTACATACCAGTCGGCGAGCAATTTAAATTCTGCGTCCTGCTGGCCGTTTCCAACCACGCGTGCAAGAGCAAACTGGTTTGAAAAAATCATCAAAATCATCAGCGCCAGAATGGCCAGGTCCCTTCGCAGGTTGCAGAGCCCCAAGAGATATCGTCTTGCTGCAAAGATTAATGCGGCAATGGCTGCAGTGACGTATGGGATGGAGACGGAGTGTTTGCTGAATGGGGCGAGCCTTTCAAGATAGTCGAAAAGCTGGATAATCCACACGGCTGCGGTGATTATTACAGCGAGCTGTGCAAGGATGATGAGTGGTTTGCCGAGGCCTGCCAGCCGAGGCGAGCGGTCGTTTTTGTTGATTAGCCTCCAGCAGCTTTGCAGCCCGAAGACGGTGACAAGCAGGGTTATCCAGTTTATAGTGGTTACAAAGCGTGTGTAAACGAAAGAGTGGATGACGTGTATGAGCAGATATAGGATAAAAAAGATAAGCAGCAGCAGTATTTTGAAGTTTTTCCTGATAAGGCCGTAAATGGTCCCGAATGCAAATGATGCAGCAAGCAGGATTTGGCTGGTGGTCTGGATAAAGCCGGCCAGGCCCTTCGCCGCCTCCGGCGGTGGGATGAACAGCGGATACAGAGAGATCCGCCAGATAAGAAAAAGGTATTGCCTCGAAATTTTCAAAATGCCGCCGTGTGTTCCGAATTCTTTGACGTAGTAAGTAGAGCCTGTCTTCTCCCATCGGATGTATGTAGCCAGCAGCCACAATGCGAGAGGGACGGAGGCTGCGGCGGCGAGGAAGAAAGATTTCAGGTACGCTTTTTTGTCTTTGGCCTCGATTATATCCATAACAAAAGCGGCGAGGATGAGTGCGGCGCCTTCGTAGCGGACCATAGTAGTCAGTGCGGCGGCCAGATATGCCCAGCGTGAGCGGACCAAAATGAGGTAAAAAGTAAGCAGAACGAAGAACAGCAGTGTAGTCTCGGCGATGGGGTCACAGAGCATACGCAGTTGCCACGGATTAATGGCAACAATAAGAGCTAAAGATGCAGCGGCGTAGCGGCGGATTATTTTTTCGCTTATCAAATAGAGCAGAACAACGCTGAAGGGGTGCAGTATGGCATTGAGCAGTCTTCCAGCGGTAAGGTCCGGGTGCGGGCCGCCGACGAGATGGCTTATCGCAGCCTGCAGCAGGCCGAGCACGGGTGCCCGCTTGAGGCTTGATGGTAATTGCAGAGAAAGGAGCTTGTGCCCTGCCGAGGCGAATGCGGTAAAGTCGGGATTTGGTACAATCTGGTGGCCAAAGTACAAAATTGACTGATAAATTCCAAAGCCGAACAAAGAAAAGATTATGAAAAGATGCAGGCGTTTGTGGTTTTTTTCATCGTTGAGAGGCAGTGACGGTGAGGCGATTTTCCGCGGTGGTTTACTGGTGTTCTTTTTCTTTTTTCGAGTGCGTCTCATTGTTTATCGTGCATATTTATTTTGAGTCACCATTCTTTCGCAGAATGATTATTGTCGGGCTTACCACAGAGTGTATTTTACGTGGCCAGCCTGCAAATCCGAAGATAGTTTTACGTGGATAATGATAAAGGTTCGAGAAAGTTGCGACACGGTGATATCCCATTGAGCCGGATAGGAGCTTTTCCAGGAACTGCCGGTCAAAGGCGCTTGAAATCTGGTATTCTTTCTGGCTTAGCACAAGGTAATCGGCATAAGGCCTTATTTTGCTGATCATTTGTTCGTTTTTGGGTCTTTTTTCAATAAAACCATATCTGTAGTTGAGTTGGTGGAGTCTGGGTGAATAGTTTGCCCCGGCAAGGGCGATTATCACTTCATTTGTTTCTACGTTTTTTCTCAGCCAGTCTTCCGCTCTGTATCTGGAATCGTTTGCCATCTCCATATCTATTCCGATGCAGTATAACAATGAGGCTGAGTAGATGAATACCGGTATTAAGATTTTTATAATCTTAGGTATTTTCGGCGATTTTGTAAAATCGGCGATAGTTTTTCCCACCAGAAAAGCCAGCAGCGGCAGGGCGGGTAGAAAAAAACGCGGGTAACTGAAGTGTGTGTAAGTAATAACTATCAGATAGAAGGCGACCAGTGGTATGAGGCAGAAGACAGCTTTTAAGGTGTACTTTACTATGCAGTAGATGATGGAGACGGCGGTCATCGCAAGTAATGGTGAGCCGAGTGAATAGTGGAAGTTTTTGCAGGTTTTTACGAGCAGCAGCCAATGGCCTGCAAATCTTTTCTGGTAGTGCGTGGTTCCGGAACCGCCAATCCAGTGAGACATTCTGTCGAAAAATGCGTCCGTCGAGGTAAGCAAATCGTTCAAAAGAGCGAAGAAGAACAAAGCTGCTATGATTGCGGCAAGGGTTTTTTTGTTGAATACCGAAAGGACGGCTTTTTTCAGGCTTAATCCTTCCTGTCTGCTGTTGGCGGTAAATGCGATGAACAGTGCCAGTGCAAGACCAACAACGTATCCGGCGGTGGGGTCTTTTGTGCAGACGGCAAATGCGGCGAATGCGCCAGTGAGGATAAAATGTTGCCATCTTCCTACATACATCGCCTTTACCGCCCAGTAAACTGCCCACGTGAACCAGAAAGTAGTTGGAATATCGAGGTTTCCAAGATGACAGTACAATACAAAGAGCATCGAGGTTGCCAGGGCCAGAGCGGCAAAGAGGGCAGCCAGGTCATCGTTGAAAAGCAGCCTTGCGGCGAGGAAGACGGCGAGGACGGCGGCGGCTCCCATAAGGGCGGAGATTACCTGTGAAGCGACTATGAGTTTGCTGAGTCTGGCCGTTGTGATGACGACCAATTTCGGTTTTGCGGGCGGCGGTGGGGTTATAGTGACAGGATTTTTTTCCCAGTGATTGACGAAAGGCTTATAAACTGCGGCATTTATTAAAAAGTGGAGTCGCGGGTATTTGTATTTCCAGGCGGAAAAAACTCGTGAGGACAGTGCGAGACTTTTTTTTCCTGCGACGGAATCGGGGTGCCATGTGTATCCGCCGGGCTGTCCCCAGCCGGTAGCCGCCAGGTTAAGAGCAAGACTGATCGCAAGTAACGCCAGGGCGATGAGTAAGATGCTGGAGGGTTTGAGTTGTGCGGGATTGCTGGGGTGGGTTTTGGGCTTGTTTTTTCCGGGGTTTTTCATAAATGCGGACAAGATATTTGCATTTAGTTTTGCCGACTCTTTTTATTCGGCAGCAGGTTGTATTTCAGGATGCATCTGAGGGCGGAAATGCCGTCTTTACAACCGATTTTTTTTCCTTCGCTGTATGTTCGGCCGTAATATGAGATTCCGACTTCGTAGATTCTGCATTTCATTTTAGCAACTTTTGCGGTTATCTCCGGCTCGAAGCCGAATCGCTCTTCCTGGATGTCAATTGACTGAATTATCTCTCTCTTGAATGCCTTGTAGCAGGTTTCCATATCGGTAAGGTTGAGGTTCGTGAACATATTGGAGAGCGTAGTAAGTAGCTTGTTGCCGACCATATGCCAGAAGTACAGGACCCGGTGAGCGGAACCGCCGAGAAATCTGGAGCCATAAACCACGTCTGCTTGTCCATCGAGGATTGGTTTTATGACGTGGGGTATTTGCTGCGGGTCGTATTCGAGGTCCGCATCCTGGATTATGACGATATCGCCGGTAGCGGCTTTGATACCGGTTTTAAGAGCTGCACCCTTGCCGCAGTTGTGTGGGTGATAGAGAACTTTATCAACAGATGTCTCAAATTTTTCACGGAGTTTTTCCCTCGTTCCGTCGGTGGAGAAGTCATCGACGATGATTATTTCAATATCAGGGTGCGGACATTTCTTCACGGCCTCTATAATGTTTTCGATGGTGGCATTTTCGTTGTAACAGGGTATAATAATGGAGAGTTTCACAACATTTCCTTAAAATAACTTATGGTTTTTTCGAGTCCGTTTTCCAGAGTTATTTTCGGCTGCCAGGAGAGTTTTTCATTTGCGAGTTTTATATCGGGCTGTCGCCTGATTGGGTCGTCCTGCGGAAGAGGTTTATGAACTATTCCGGAATCTGAGTCGGTCAATTTGATGATTGTCTCAGCAAGCTCGAGCATTGAAATCTCGTTAGTGTTGCCGAGGTTAACTGGTCCTGTAAAATCATCTGGGGTCCCCATAAAGCTGGTTATGGCATCGAGCAAATCATCGACGTAGCAGAAACTTCTGGTCTGAGTTCCGTCTCCGTAAATGGTGATGGGCTCGCTTTTGAGTGCCTGTACGATAAAGTTACTGATGACACGGCCGTCGAAGGGGTGCATTTTCGGGCCGTAGGTGTTGAAGATTCTTGCGACTTTGATTTTGAGTTTGTGCTGCCGGTGGTAGTCGAAGAAAAGTGTTTCTGCACACCTTTTTCCTTCGTCGTAGCAGCTTCTTGCACCGATGGGGTTGACGTTGCCCCAGTATTTTTCGCTTTGTGGATGCTCTGCAGGGTCGCCATAGACTTCGGAGGTCGAGGCCTGGAAGATTTTAGCCCTTGTCCTTTTTGCCAGACCGAGCATATTGATTGAACCGTGCACACTTGTTTTCGTGGTCTGGACGGGGTCGAGTTGATAATGGATAGGAGAGGCCGGGCAGGCAAGGTTGTAGATTTCGTCAACCTCTACATACAGAGGAAAACAGATGTCGTGCCGGATAACTTCAAAAAAAGGATGCCCGAGCAGATGAGCGATGTTGTCACGTCGGCCGGTGTAAAAATTATCGAGGCAGATAATGTTGTTCTCTTCTTCGAGCAGCCTTTCGCAGAGATGTGAGCCGATAAAGCCGGCACCGCCGGTAACGAGAACTCTTTTGCTTAAGCCGTAATATTTCATACCAAAGCTCTTTCAAATGAATGAAGTTATTTTTATGCCATTTTACACACTTCCAGCAAGGTGTTGAGCAATTTTTTCTTTGTCTGGTTTTTCGATAACGCCTTTTTCGGTAATAATAGCCGAGATATTCTCAGCCGGTGTAACGTCAAAGGCAGGATTATACACGAAAATGCCGTCCGGGGCAATTTTTGTTTGAGCAAATATCGTAACTTCGCAAGCCTCTCTTTGCTCGATGTCTATATATTGGCCGGATGGAATATTCAAATCGAAGGTCGATGAGGGGGCGGCGATATAGAATGGTATATTGTGAAACCTCGCAAGGACGCTGAGCGAGTACGTGCCGATTTTGTTTGCGGTATCGCCATTTGCAGCGATACGGTCGGCGCCGGTGATGACGGCGTGGATTTTTTTTTGTCTGATGAGCCAGCCGGCCATATTGTCGCAGATGAGCGTGGTATGTATTTCGGCCTGCTTTAGTTCCCAGGCGGTAAGCCGTGCTCCCTGGAGCAGAGGCCTGGTTTCGTCAACATAAACGTTGAATTTTTTGCCTTTATTCTTTGCTTCATAGATGACCGAAAGTGCGGTGCCACACCCGGCGGTGGCGAGGGCGCCTGCATTGCAGTGCGTTAGGATTCCCATCGAGCTTTTAATAAATTTCTGGCCGTTCTGCCCGATTTTTCGACACATACGGGCGTCTTCTCTGTAGATGGCGTGGGCTTCTTCGAGGATAAGCCTTTTGACAGAACGGGCGTTCGGTCGAGGCTTTGAATTCAGTGACTCGAAGGCTGTTTTCTGTATTCTTTCCAGTGCCCAGGAAAGATTTACAGCAGTCGGTCTGGTGGAGACAAGCTGCTTACAGGCTTTCAGGATATGCCGGCTGGTTTTCGCGGCGGTTTCACGGTTGCCAAGTTTTTGCATTGCCAGACAGACGCCATAGGCGGCGGCGACGCCGATGGCGGGCGCTCCCCTTACGGCGAGGGTCTTTATGGCATGACAGAGATGGTCAATATCGTGACATTTTAGTTTCCGAAATTTCGACGGCAGGTATCGCTGGTCGATTATTTCGAGGCAGCCGTCTTCATCACCGAGCCATTTGATGGTTTCGATATTCATATTTTCAGGACCAATCTATATGCGGTTAATTTATGTGCTGGCTTTTTTGTTTTTTCGCTTCTTTTTTTTGCGGCTTTTGTTGGGCCGAAGTTTAGCCTTGAGGTATTTGGCGGTGAAGCTTTTGGTGTTTTTAATTATTTCACCAGGACTGCCCGCAGTGACAATGGACCCGCCTGCATCTCCGCCGCCCGGGCCGAGGTCTATGATATAGTCAGCCATTTTGATGACGTCAAGGTTGTGCTCGATGACAACGACTGTATTGCCGCAATCGGTGAGTCTTTGTAAGACATTCAGCAGATTTTGTATATCTGCAAAGTGCAGGCCTGTTGTTGGTTCGTCGAGCAGATAGAGTGTGTGGCCGGTAGCGGCTTTGCCGAGCTCGGCCGAGAGCTTTATCCGCTGTGCTTCTCCGCCGGACAGTGTAGTGGAAGGCTGACCGAGTTTCATATAACCCAGGCCGACCTCGTGCAGAGTTGACAGGAGCCTTTTGATAGTGGGGAAATTCCTGAAGAAGGCAAGTGCTTCTGCGACAGTCATATCGAGCACGTCGGCGATATTTTTGCTTTTGTATGTAATCTGGAGGGTTTCCGGGTTGTAGCGCTTCGCCTTGCAGCTTTGGCAGGTGACGTACACATCGGGTAAAAAGTGCATCTCGATTTTTTTCGTTCCCTGCCCCCTGCATGCTTCGCATCTTCCGCCTTTAACGTTAAAGCTGAACCGGCCCGGACCAAAACCCCTGATTTTTGCCTCGCGTGTCATAGAAAAAAGTCTTCTTATCTCATCGAAAACACCTGTATATGTAGCGGGATTGCTTCTCGGAGTTTTGCCGATTGGAGACTGATTGATTTCGATGACCTTGTCGATGTAAGACAGGCCGATGATGTTTCGATGCTTTCCCGGCCTTTCTCTGGATTCGTAGAGTCTTCGTTTGAGGCCTCTTAGCAGTATGTGGCTTATGAGTGTGGATTTACCTGAGCCTGAGACGCCGGTAACGCAGGTGAAGACGGCGAGCGGGAACTTGACGTTTATATTTTTGAGGTTGTTTTCTGCGGCGCCGATGACTTCGATGGATTTTCTGAGGTCGTACCTGCGGCGTTGGGGCGGAAGTGTGATTTGTCTTTTTCCGCTGAGGTATTCACCTGTGAGGGATTCTTTCGAGCGGCAGATGTCTTCGAAAGTTCCCTGAACAACGAGTTTTCCGCCGTGTGCGCCGGCTGCCGGGCCTATGTCGAGTATGTGCTCGGAGTTTCTAATAATATCTTCATCGTGCTCAACCACGATAACGGAATTCCCGATTCGGCTGAGTCTCTGGAGAATCCCGAGGAGGCGGTCGTTGTCACGTTTGTGTAGTCCAATAGTGGGTTCGTCGAGGACATAGCAGACACCGACTAATCCGCTTCCCACCTGAGTGGCGAGTCTTATTCGCTGGGCCTCTCCGCCGGAGAGTGTGCTGCTTTTCCGGTCAAGTGTTAGGTATTCGAGGCCGACATCGACCATAAATTTGAGCCGGGCCTTGATTTCTTTTACGATTTGCTCGGCGATGACAGTGCGTTCCTTGTCGAGTTGCAGATTATCGAAGAATTTCTGGGCCTCTTTAATGGAGAGTTTTGCGAGCCTGCTGATGGATTGGTCTCCTACGGTGACGGCGCCGGCCTGTGGATTCAGCCTTGTGCCATTGCAGGTTCGGCAGTGATGTTCGGACAGGTAGCTGTGCAGCCGATGCTTGACGAATTCGCTTGTGGTGTGCTGCCATCGGTAGTTGAGATTTGGTATGACACCTTCGAAAGAGATGCCGTATTTTCTAGTATCCTCCGGCGAAGTGCCATAGAGAAGAATGTTTCTGATGTGTGCGGGTATCTTTTCGAAAGGAGCGGCCTTGCTGATATTGAAGTTGTTACAGAATCGTTTTGTGAGGCGGTTGTAGTAGATATTCATTCTTTTGCCGCCTTTCCTCCAGGCTCTGATAGCGCCGTTTTCGAGCGACAGGGACTTGTCCGGTACGATAAGGTCTGTATCGAATTCGAGGATAGTGCCGAGGCCGTCGCAGCTTTGGCAGGCTCCGTACGGGCTGTTGAAGCTGAAAAGTCTTGGAGACAGCTCTTCGAGCGAGGCCTGTGGGTGTTTCGGGCAGGCGTAATTTTCGCTGTAAATGTATTCGTCCCAGTCGCCGCAGCCGTCATCTTTCCCGTTTTGCCGTGGTTCCTGGCAGAGTACGAGTATTACTCCCTGGCCGAGTTTCAGTGCGGTTTCAACGGAGTCTGCAAGCCTGACGCTGATAGATTCTTTATTGATGAGCCGGTCAACTACAGCGGCGATATTGTGGTTTTTGTTTTTATTCAGTTTCGGTATGTCTCGAAGGTCGCAGATTTTTCCGTTAACGCGAGCCCTGACAAAACCCTGCTGCCGGATGTTTGTAAAGATGTCGCGATGGCTGCCTTTTCTGCCGCGGACGATTGGCGCGCAGATTTGCAGCTTCGTGCCAGCGGGGTGCGAGAGTATTGACTCTACGATTTGTGTCGGGTGCTGGCTTTTGATTTCCATGCCGCATACCCAGCAGTGCGGCGTTCCAGCGCGGGCGAAGAGCAGGCGGAAGTAGTCGTAGATTTCGGTAGTGGTAGCGACGGTAGAGCGGGGGTTGCTGCTGGCGGAGCGCTGTTCTATTGCAATGGTGGGCGGCAGGCCGGTGATTTCTGCCACGGCGGGCTTTTGCATCTGCTGTAAAAATTGCCTGGCGTATGCGCTGAGAGATTCAACGTATTTCCTTCTCCCTTCTGCGTAAATAGTATCAAAAGCCAGTGAGCTTTTCCCCGAACCGCTGATTCCGGTTATGACAACGAGTTTGTCCCGTGGAATTTGTACATCGATGTCTTTGAGGTTGTGCTCTGCGGCACCGGTTATTCGGATGTATTTGTTGTTATCTGTCGGCATAGTAGTCCGTGTGCTGGAGGGTGTATTTGTAAATTGCGATAATAAGCCAAACTGGTTATAATACCAGATAAGGTGGGGAAGGTAAATGATTTTTAACAGTGGCGGGGTTGAGGTTATGCAGGTCAAGCGGCTTCACAGGTGGACAGTGTCCTATTCAGAGGCGAGGCAGTTGCAGAACAGTCTTGCCGATAAGGTGAAGCAGTGTTCGATTGATGGTCCTGTGGAGCTGGTTGCCGGGCTCGATTGTTCATTCAGCAAAAGCACCGGTAAGGTGTTTGCCGGTGCGGTTGTGCTTCGACTGGCCGATTTCACAGTTATCGAAAACAAGACGTGTGTAAGCAGATTGCATTTCCCGTATATTCCGGGGCTGCTGACATTTCGCGAGGCCCCGGCGGTTCTCGGAGCGGTGAGAAAATTACGCAGCAGCCCGGATGTGTTTATAGCGGACGGCCAGGGCATAGCTCATCCCCGCCGGCTCGGCCTGGCAAGTCATCTCGGATTGTTTTTTGACAGGCCAACAATAGGCTGCGCCAAGAGCAGATTAACGGGAAGCTACAGCGAGCCCGGCAGGCAGAAAGGCCGGTATAGCTGGCTGCGTGATGAAAGCTTCGGCCGGGAGGTAATCGGTGCCGTAGTACGTACGCGAGATAATGTCAGGCCGCTGTTCGTATCAGTGGGCAATAAATGCACTCTGCCGGAGGCGATTGAGCTTACACTTGCTCTTACCGGAAGGTTCAGGCTGCCGGAGCCTGCGAGACTTGCGCATCGTCTGGTGAGTGAATTTAAAAAACAATACGCACAAACCGGCAGCCCCGATGAGTCTTAATCCCATTTGTGCTCATCGAGCGAGTCAAGGATTTTCTGAGCGCACTGCATAGCGGCGAGCCCCTCTTCGGCACCGACTTCGGGGTTGGTTTTAGCATCGGCGACGGCATTTAAGAAGGCCTCCTGCTCGACACGCAGGGGCTCTTTGTCGTCAACGTCGAGTTTTTCGATATGCAGGAGGTCCTTCCAGTTGGCTTTGAGCAGGTCGAATCTACCGGCTTTTTTGAGCTCTCGTAGTTTCTCGATAACGTTTATGTTGGAATCGGCTTTTATAACGGTGCCGGTCTTTTTGAAGTAATCCACGCTGAGGTATGCCTGCGGGCTGAAAACCCGGACCTTACGTTCTGTTTTCAGAGCAATTCTTGAGGCGGTGATGTTTGCGATACAGCCGTTTTCAAAAAAGATTCTTGCGTTACAGATATCTTCCGTATCTGCGATGACGTTCACGCCGACGGCTTCAATGTTTTTTATTCTGCTCTCGGCCAGCGACAGTACGATGTCGATATCGTGAATCATAACATCGAGGACAACGCCGATATCGGTGGAGCGGAAGGGGTAGGGACTGATGCGGTCGGCCTGGATGAATTTCGGCTTGATATTGAGACGCTTGATGGCGCGGACGACGGGGTTGCATCTCTCGGAGTGGCCGACAGCCACGAGGGTGTTGTGTTTTTTTGCCAGACCCACGACTTTTTCCGCCTCTTCGACGGTTGATGAGAGAGGCTTTTCAATTAAGACAGGGATTTGATTTTCAATGAAAAAACGGCTGATTTGCAGGTGAGTTTCAGTAGGTGTGGCGATTGTTACGGCGTCAGTTTTTCCAAGCAGTTCTTTGTAGTCTCTAGAGGATTGGCAGTGGAATTTACGGGCCAGCTTTTTGGCTTTTCCGGCATCGCTGTCAACGATGCCGACGAGTGAGCAGTTGGGGTATTGATGATACACCTTTGCGTGTATCTGACCCATTTTCCCTGCACCGATGATAGCTGTTCGGATTTTTTTTATTTTGTTTTGCATCAACAATATTTTGGATGTGGCTTCCTGTAAATTACAGCTTTTTAATATCTGAATTGTTCGAGGTATCTTCCGAATCTTTGCTGGCTGCTTTTCAGGAGTGAATCCAGTAGGCATCGTATGTTTTCATCGAGATTTGGCTGCCTTATCATATCTTTGGCTTTTTGGATGAGCGACTTATTTTTTCCTCGATATAGCTCTTTGTACGCCTGGATTATTTTGTCTTGTTGAGATTCATCGAGCCCTGCACGTTTGAGCCCTCTTCGGTTAACGCCTCGTACTTTGCATGGGTAATGTCCGCTGGCGATAAGGAACGGCGGGACGTCGCGGTTTATGCCCGCCATGCCGGCAACATAGGCCCATTTACCGATGGTAACAAACTGATGTGCGGCAACAAGACCGCTGAGCCAGGCGCCGGTTTGAATCGCGCAGTGCCCGCTTATCTGGCAGAAATTGCTCAGAACCAGGCTGTCTTCGAGAATACAATCATGCCCGATGTGCGTGCCGACCATAAGCAGGTTGTTCGAGCCAATTATTGTGGATTTGTCGTGGTACATACTGCAGTGAACAGTAACATGTTCTCTGAAGGTATTGTTGTCACGGATGGTAAGAGCTCCGATTGGTGAATTTTCCTGCAGATTTAAGATTTGAGGTTTTTGGCCCATAGCGCAACCCGGGAAGAAATGGTTATTGTCTCCAATTTTCGTATTTGGACCTATCACCACGTTTGCCTCGAGTGCGCAGTCGTTACCGATGGATGAATCGTCTCCGATGACACAATTAGCCCCGATTGCTGCATTGCGACCGATTTGAGCGGTTTTTGCAATGACGGCGGACGAGTGGATTTTTGGGGGGGTACTTCTCTGGGCATTTTTCCGGATTATAGATTCGTTTTTCACTTTGGACCTCTATATCACTTTTTCAGAGTTTTTCATCGTCAACAAGCATGAATTTGATTTGAGCTTCCGCCGTGGTGGCATTACAGACAGAGGCACGGCATTTACACTGTGCGGTTCTTTTTCTCATTCTTACAGTTTGCGATTCCAGTACAAGCTGGTCACCGGGGACGACCGGTTTTCTGAGCTTTACGTTATCCATGCTGAGCAGAACGGCAAGTTTTCCGGTGTGTTCGAGTTTTTGAGCGAAGAGCAGTCCGGAGACCTGTGCTAGTGCCTCGACAATGAGCACGCCGGGCATTATAGGGGTGGAAGGAAAATGACCCTGGAAAAACTGCTCGTTGAATGTGACGTTTTTTATAGCTTTTATATAGGTATCACTTTCGATTTCAATAACGCGGTCAACCAGCAGGAAAGGATATCGATGCGGCAGGATTTTAGAGATTTGCCTTATGTCCAGGATGGCATCGGTACCGTATTGTCTGAATCGAAGTTGCTGCTGAGCGGCCTGGTAGAGTTTTTTTACGAGCTGCTGGTTCAGAGAATGCCCGCTTTTGTACGCAACGATTCTGCCGTGGATTGGCCGGCCTACGAGAACAAGGTCGCCAATGAGGTCAAGGATTTTGTGCCTGACACATTCGTTTTCAAAGCGATACTTGTTGTCAATCGGGCCTTTGGAGTTGATAACCAGCAGGTCTTGTGGTTTTATGTGTTTGCCGATTCCGCGAGACTGAAATTGTTTCGCTTCGGCCTCGAGCAGGAAAGTTCGCGCGGGTGCAAGTTCTTTTTCGAAGCTTTCGCAGGAAAGCCGGAAACTGTAGATTTGTCGGTCGATGCCTGAATCTCGACCGTAGTCCAAATCGTAGGTAATGTTTAACTCCTCGTCGTCGTATGGTAAGGCATAGATGCTGGTGTCGGCCTCGGTTATGGTAACGGGATTTGTGATGACGAATTCTTCAGACTTCTGGTCCTGTTCGACGGGCTTGGCACGCTTCAGAATTTTGTAGTAAGCTGCACTGCTGCAGTCCGGTGCGGGCATTTCCGGGCCTGCTATCTCGATAATGATATTATCAATCGCCAGCGCCCTGACGGCGGCGAGGCAGTGTTCCACAGTCTCGATGCTGACAGAGCCTTTTTTAAGGGTCGTTCTTCTGGTTCTTTGTGCAACGTTTGGTGCGATTGCATCGATTCGGACAGATTCGGGCAGGTCCGTACGTATAAAGACTATTCCGGAATTGGTTGGAGCCGGCCTGAAGAGGACATCTGCATTTTTGCCGCCGAATAAACCTCGTCCCTTGAGTTGTGATTCATATTTTATTGTTTTTTGCAACTTCAAGTTTTTTGACCTTTTCTGCAAGTTGTTTTACCTGACGGTTAAGTTTTGGAAGTTTTTTGCTAAGAAAGATAATTTTAAGTGCTTCTTTAATATCAAAAGCCGGAGAGCCGAAGAGTTTCCGGTTCGGTCCGGCGTTTTGACTGAGTCCTGACTGGGCTGCGATTTGCGTATTTGCACCTATTTCGACATGGTCGGCGATACCTACCTGGCCGCCGAGCACGACATTATCACCGAGACAGGAGCTGCCGGCAATACCGACCTGTGCGACTATGAGGCAGTTTTTCCCGATAGTAACATTGTGCGCTATCTGGACAAGGTTATCAATTTTTGTGCCCTCACCGATAATGGTGTTTCCGAACTTAGCACGGTCGATAGAACAATTTGCGCCGATTTCAACATCGTCCCGGATTATGACACCTCCGTTGTGAGGGATAAGTCTGAGTTTTTTGCCGAACTGCGTGTAACCGAACCCTGTTGAGCCGATTGTGGTATTTGCCTGGACGCTAACGTTTTTGCCGATACGGCAATTGTGGTAGATGACAACGTTTTTGCCGATACGGCAATTGCTTTCAATTTCGGAGTTCTCACCGACATGGGAGCCGGCGCTGATGATTGTATTTGCCCCGATAACAGCGTTTTTTTCGATGGTAACGTATGGGCCGATACGAGCAGTATCAGCGATTTGTGTGTCCCGGGCTATTTTGGCGGCGGCATCGATGCCTTGCGGTATGACGGTAAGGCTTGGCGCAAAGATACCAAGGGCCTGTATGAGTCTCTCTTTAACGTCTTTAACGACGAGCTGTGGCAATTTTATACCTTCGATTTTCTCGGCGGTGATGACAGCGACGGCCTTTGTGTCTTTCAGCGAGCTTTGGTGTTTTTTATCTGTCAGAAAGGTAACCTGCCCTTTTGAAGCATCGGCAACTGCTCCGACACCTTTTACCGTATTGTCACCTGAACCGATGAGTTCGGCGCCGAGTTTTTCAGCCAGTTCGGAGATTTTCAATTCCATAACGCTGTGATTACCCACTAAGAGAGTTGTCCGATTGATTGTCGCTCCCAAGGTCGAGCTTATTCATAACTTCTTCGCTTATATCGAGGCAGCCGGCGCTGTAGAGCAGCTTATTAGTTCTTATAGTCAGCATAAGGTCGTTTGCACCGGCGGCCGGAAATTCCACCTCGCTTTTTTCCAGAACCAAATCGAGTTGTTTTTCCTTGGCAATTTCCTCGGTAGCACGCAGAATATCTAGATAGAGCTGTTCTGTCCATTTCTGGTCCTTGAGCTCCAACTGCATTTTGTAAAATTCCTGGTTTGCCTGAAAATTGGCTTGTTTTTCGAGGATTTGTTTTGTTCTGGCGACATAATCGTCCGACCCGATTTTTAGTGTTTTGAGTCCTGCTTTAGCTGCCTCAATTTCTTTTTGCAGGGCATCCAGTTCTGATAGGAGTCTCTGTCGTTCTGCGATTATTTCCTTTCGGTATTCGGCATTTTTTTTACAGTCCTGGAATATTTTCTGTACGGAGAGAACGCCGATCTTGAGCCCCAAACCTTCGGACAGCGGACTCTCAGCGGCACTTTCTGCAAATCCCAAAAACATAATCGGACTGATTAGCACACTTAGAAGCAACAGTCTGGTTTTCATAATCATCCTTTCTTGCCCGCCGTGCAGACAAATCCTGAACAGTAATTTTAAAATACATAAGCCAATTTTTATTGCTCTTTAGAATAGTCTTCCAATTGAAAAGCTAAAGACCTGGGTATCATCATCTTCGTTTTTCAAGAATGGTGCAGCCAGCTCGAATCTCATTGGCACCGGGCCGAACCATTGAGGAAGCATAATTTCTACACCTATTCCCATGCTTGCACGGTATCCACCTGACTCTACAGCGCCGCTGTCAACGAAGAACAGTCCTGAAAGTGTCTCTCCGACGATGGGGACGGAGACCTCGCCGTTTGCAAGGAAAATCCAGTCGCTTCCGATTGGGTCGTCGCCCGGGTTTCCTCTTGGGCTGATACCGCGATAGTCGAAACCTCTGATTCCGTAGGTGCTGTTTCCGCCTGCGTAAAATTTCTCAAACACAGGTGCGTCACCGACAGTGGTTGCTGCAAGGAGCTTCGTAGCTAAAACGGTTTTTCTCCCAAGCAGGTCCTCATGTATCGTTTTGTAATTTCGATAGATACCTTCAAGAATCCCGAAGGTGTGGTCGCCGCCTAACTGTTCGTAGCTGGCCTGCGTGTTGTATCCGGCGGTAGGATTGAAACGGTTGTCGGTTTTGTCTTTGCCGATACTGAACTTGATGCCGGCAAGAAAGTTGTCTCCTTTGTCATCGATTACTTCAGTGGGGGTATCGGATTCGAGGTCATCGATTTTAACATTTTCAATCCTGAAGCTGACACCCTTTCTCAGGCCATTTTTGTATCTTTTTTCAAAACCAAGCATTCCTCTTAACCTGTTTTCATCGTAGCTTTCTCTATCTCTTTTATAACTCAGGCCGGTTATATCGAGTGAAACGGGTTTATCACGGAAGTACGGCTCGGTAAAACTGACCGAGTATCGGCTCAACTCGGTACCCGGTTCCAGAGCGACTCTGAGTCTCTGCCCCGCCCCTTTGAATGCATTGCCTGTGATGAACTCTCTGAGGTCTTCCGGAGTGTCTTTGATGTCAAAATTCTTTTGTTCCAGAACGAGTTGACCTATAACGCCGCTGTCACTACCGACGCCGGCACCGAGCATGACCATCCCGGTTTGACCTTCTTTTATGTTCACCAGTGCGTTCTTTTGCCGAGGTCCTCCACCACGTGGTTCGATAGTTGTCAGCTCGGACAGTATATTGCGTCTTACGGTCTCTTCAAGCTCTCCCTGGCCTGTCCCGGCGGCTATGTGTGCATTGTAAAAATTCCCGGGCTTGAAGTCGTACTCGTCGAGGATTCGTCTTATAACTTTGTCCTGTGTCTGTGTGTTTCCGGTAATGTCAATCTGTCCGATGCGGAAACGCTCACATTCCTCGATAGAATACTGGACGTTTACCTCGCCGGGAGAAGCGAATTTGATACTTTGTTCGATACTGACATCTACGAATCCGGCTTGTCGATAGAGTTTCAGTAATTCACTGCGGCCACGGTCGATTTTTCTCTGGTTGTAAAACTGAGATGGTTTATCCGGTTTCGGTAAAGCAGGCTGGGGCAATATTTCTCGAAGGCGTTTGTCGGGAAAGTGTTTGTTTCCGACCAGAACTATATCACCGAGCCGGTAACGCCTGCCCTCCTTAATCTGAAACGTGATACGAACTTTGTCTTTAGCGGTGTTGAAGGCGGTTTCGTAATGAACGCTCGAATCACGATATCCTCGCCGCTGATAGAGTTTTTCAAGCAGTAAGATGTCATCGTCAATTTTTTCTGCGTTATAATAGGTGGAAAGAATCAGGAACTTTTTTGTTTTTGTTTTGATGCTTTTTCTGAGGGTTTTTGTTTTCAGCTCGGAGTTACCGGAGAAGTTAACAGCGGCGATTTTGACCCGCGTACCTTCTTCGATATGCAGGATAAACTGCCCCGTAGATAATTTCTGTTCATCGACAGTAACGGTTGCGAAGGCATAGCCTTTGTTCCGGTAGTAGTCGGCAACGGCCTGCCTGGACGATTCGGCGGTGTACGGGTCGAGGTAATCTCCCTTATCAAACTTTAGCTGGGTCTTCAAAGTGCTTTTCTTTACTCGTTTGTTGCCGTGGAATTCAATAGAGCGGACGAGATTTTTTTCGACGACAACAAACGTCAGCTCAAATTTCCCGTTAACCTCAGCAGTGTTGTAATAGCAGCGTTCAACGCCGTCATATTCGGCAATTCTGATGCAGTCCTCATCGGCAGTCTGAGGGTCGAAGTAATCGCCGGTTGAGCTTCGGACCTTGCTGAGAACCTGTGAGCGTGTAATGAGTCTGTTACCCATCACACGGATGCTCCAGATTCGTTGTGGCTCTGTCGAACGAGTAACGTCCTGCGAGAAAACATTTCTGTTGACCAGAAGAGTTATCACAACAAAAACAATAATCGGGCATAGAGCAGTCAAACTGCTCCGGACGCTACAGAGTCCTAGCTGTTTTCTCTTGAGGTACTTTTTAGTTTCGACTGAGTCCATCATTTTTTCCCCTGCAATTGTTCGCTTATTTATCCAGCCGTTCTCTGACCGACCGTTTGTAATTATATTAAAACGGCTCTTCCGCTGTTGCGTGCCGTTCAAATCGCATATATTTTTCCGAAAAGTGTAAATTAACAACTCCGGTCGGGCCGTTTCGCTGTTTTGCAATTATCAACTGGGCAACATTTTTCTTTTCAGGGTCAAAATCCTCTTCACCCTTGTGGTAGTAATCTTCCCGGTGCAGGAGCATAATGACGTCGGCGTCCTGCTCGATTGAGCCGCTCTCTCTAAGGTCAGACATTCTTGGCCTGTGTCCTTCTCTTCCTTCCGGAGAGCGGTTCAACTGGCTAAGGACAACGGCGGGGATATCGAGCTCTCTTGCCAGGGCTTTGAGATATCTTGAGATGGTGGTGATTTCCTGCTGCCGTGATTCGATTCTGTTGCGGCCCGAGCTCATAAGCTGCAGGTAATCGAGGATTATGCATTTGATATCGTACTGACTTTTTAATCTTCTCGCCTTTGCCCGCAGTTCCAGAGGCGTGAGGCTGGCTGTGTCGTCGATATAAATCGGCGCCTCGAAAAGCTCGCCGCATGCGGACTGTAAAGTGGTGAAGTCATTGTCGGTAAGCATTCCTTTTCGGACCTTTTGTGAATCGAGATGGCTTCTCGAGCAGAGCATTCTTTCTGCGAGCTGCTGTCGCCCCATTTCAAGTGAAAACACAGCAATGGGCGATTTGTCTTCGATTCCGATGTTTTCGACGATGTTCATTGCAAGAGAGGTTTTTCCCATAGATGGTCTTCCGGCGATAATAATCACCTCCCCGTTTTGCAGGCCGCAGGTGTGTTCATCCAGCTCGTAGTAACCGGTTGGCAGGCCCGTAACTCGTTTGTTTTTTCTTTTTTCGATATTGTCGAAGGCCTGAGAAACGAGGTTCTTAATGGGATGGGCGGAGGTGCTGATTTTTTTATTTGTAATTGCGAAGATTTTTGTTTCAGCTCGGTCGAGCTTTTCTTTAACCTCGCCGCTCTGGTCATAGGCGTCGTTAAGAATATCGGTGGTAACCGAGATAACTTCTCTTTGCAGTTGTTTATCTTTTACAATGCCGGCATAGTACTCCACATTGGTGGAGGACGGGACGGATTCCATTATTTTGCCAACATAGGCCGTACCACCGGCTTCATCCAGCTTGCCCTGCTTTTCGAGCTCATTTCTGAGCAGCACGGCATCTATAGCACCGGTCTTATTCTGTTCATAGAGATTGACAAGTGCATCGTAGATAAGCTGATGTTCGAGCCGATAGAACGATTCGGTCTCTAACTGCTGAACGACAAGACCTATGCACGGAGGGTCAATAATCATAGAGCCAAGGACAGCAGCTTCAGCCGCAAGCGATTGCGGCATAGTACGGCCGGTTGTGTTCCGACTGGAAAGATGGGCATTGGCAGGTTTTGTACTGCCTGACTTTCCAGTTTTTGTCTGTGGCGTTGCAGACGGCATTTTATTCTTCCTGTTCAGGTACGACAATGAGATTGATTGTCGCCGAGACCTCATCGGCAAATTTCAACAGGACTTCATAGTTTCCCGTTTGCTTTATATGTTCCGGCAGGCAGACAATTTCGTCGGAGACATCGAAGCCCTGCTTTCGCAGGTTATCGGCCACCTCTTGGGGGGCAACGGAGCCGAATAAGTGTCCCTGGACGTTTGCTTTGGCGGCGATTACAGCCTCTGCCCCGTTCACATCCTGACAAACCTTTTCCAGCTGTTCTCTCTGCGTCAGCCGCAGTTGTGCTGCTTCTTCTTTTTCTTTAGCCAGTGCTCGAAGATTATTCTTGCTCGGCACAACGGCAAGATGTTGCGGAAGAAGATAGTTTCTTGCATATCCGTTACTGACTTCGACCACATCTCCGACCCAGCCGATGGGTTTTACATCCTGACATAGAAGGACTTTCATAGTTTTTACTCCCAAATCCTGACACTATCGATATAATATTATACCGGTAACAGCTTAAAGTTTGCAGCAAACAACCAGTTATTTCACTTTCACCGCCTGACAGGCGATGTTTGTAGTCTGCCGACTAAGCTTTATATGGCAGCAGGGCCATAAATCGAGCGCGTTTAATGGCCCTTTTTGTCTTACGCTGGCAGGATGCACAATTGCCGCTTCTTTTCTGGGAATAGATTTTACCTCGGTTTGTCAGCAGCTTTTGCAGCGTCCCTATATCCTTATAGTCAATGTATTTTTCGCCTCTTCTGCAGAAGCGGCATTTGGTTTGTTCACGGGTTGTACTGAATTTTTGCTTAGTTCGTCTCCTGGTTCTTAGCATATTTGTCCTCTTTTTATAGTGCTTATGATTAAGTCTTGTCCGCCTTTAGCGTAATTTCCCGTTTGTCCGCTGGTAACTCGATTTAAGAAAAGCATTTACTGCTTTAATCGCGGAAATCTTACCCGCCTCTGGCGAGAAGGGTATAACGATTATTCAAAGAAAATTTTAGAGTTCAATTAAAATGGAATATCATCTTCGTTGTCAGACTGAGGTGTGCTGTTGACATTCTGCTCGGGCAGTTGTTGCCGTTCGGTGCCATCCGGTGCACCGCCGCCACGCGGGAGAAACTGAAAGTTTTCAACGACGACGCGGTGTTTGCTTCTTTTTGAGCCGTCCTGAGCGGTCCAACTGTCGAACTTAAGCCTGCCTTCCACAAAGAGAGGGCTTCCTTTCTGCATATATTTATTAAGATTTTCGGCAAGTCGGCCGTAGGCGCGGCAGTCAACGAAACAGACCTCTTTTTTGTCCTCGCCCTCTCTGGAACGCCAGCGCCTATTCGTTGCCATTCCGAAATCCACCACCGGTGTCTGTGAGGGCAGGTATGAAAGCTCAGGGTCACGGGTCAGGTTTCCCATTAACAATACTTTATTGAAATTAGCCATAGTTTATTTTCCTGAAAACATATCGTTTATTGACGGAGAAAAATTATGTTTCCCTCGTTTCGGTCTCTGTTTGTTTGTTGTCGTTCTGGTCTTGATTGCCTTCTTCAGGTTCGGATTTTTCGGTGCTGTTTTGTGCTTCTTCAGCTTTTTGGGGTTCTTTTTCGGTTTCTTGAGTTTGTTTCTCCGCCTTCGGTTCTGCCGCCTCTTTCTTTTTTTCTTCCTCTCGGGATTGTATCGTTTTTTCGGCGATTTGGACAGGGGTTTCTTTCTGAATGTATTGCGATGGTATGTCTTCAGCGTTTAGAATAAGGTGACGCATAATCTGTTCAGAAAGCTGCAAATCGTGTTCAATTTGTTGAATCTTTTCACCCGGAGCTTTGAAATATACCAGGATATATGTCCCCCTGAGCTTTCTATTGATTGAGTAGGCCAGTTTGCGTTCGTCCCATTTTCTGAAGGAGACAATTTCGGCCTGTGCCTTTTTCAAGACCTTTTCGAGGACCTCTTCGATTTTGTTCCAGTCATCGGCGGCCAGACCCGAATCCACCAGAAACATCCCCTCATAGAACTTTTTGGCAATGGTTTCCAAAGCTATACCTCCCGGATTATACAAATTTTCCATTTATTTTTTCCAAATCAAACATAGATTTATGCATTAAAACGGTTCATCGTTTTCTGAATACCGAACTGAAGCCAGCAGAGAACTGCCTCAGCGGCTTCTTGGACGGCGTCGGTCAGCAGTGGTTTTTCATCCTCTCGAGGCCTGCCGAGAACATAATCAACTGCATCTATAACGTCTGCCTTACCGATGCCTATTCTGAGCCTGCAAAACTCGCTCGTTCCGAGTTTATCTATAATATCCTGGAGCCCATTGTGGCCGCCTGACGAACCTTTGGAACGGATTCGTATTTTTCCGGCTGAAAGGTCCATATCGTCTGTTATCACCAGCATATTTTCAAGCTCAAGCCGGTAAAAATCTATGGCTGCGGCCACCACCGCTCCGCTTCGATTCATAAACGTTGCCGGTTTCAATAACATTAAGACTGTATCTTTGTATCTGCCGGAACCGAATAAAGAACCGAATTTTTTTCGTTTTATATCGATGTTTAATTCTCGACTCAAAACCTCTATTACTTTGTATCCGATGTTGTGGCGGGTATTCTCGTATTTTTTTCCGGGATTTCCAAGCCCGATAATCATTTTTATATCTGCCATAAAAGTTTTCCGCAACAGCTAATCTGATACCGCTATACGGACAGGTGATTTCATTTGGTTTTTTCCTGGTCGGTTTCAGCTTGTTCGGCTTGGTCTTGTTTTTCTTCCTCGCCGATAACTTCCGGTTGTTTGGAAACTTCTTCTTCAGCTTCTTCTGCTTCGGCTTCTTCTTCGGGAGCGATAGTGCTGCACGTAACCAGCAGGAGTTCGGGGTCGCTTACGAGTGTACTGCCCTCAGGCAGGGAAACATCTTTTGCGTGAAGGGCATCACCGATACCAAGCTCTTTCACCGAGACTATCAGCGATTCCGGAACTTCGGTAACTTTGCATTCGATTTCGAGATGGTCGGTGTGAGTTTCGACAATCCCGCCTTCTTCGGCACCCACAGGTGTCCCTTTTATCTCGAGGCGGACATCAACGGTAATTTTTTCGGTAACGTCAACGCGTACGAGGTCGGCGTGGATAATATCGCTGCCGAGGTAATCGTATTGCACATCCCGGACGAAGACGGTTTCATTACGACCGTCAAGCTCAATACTCATAAGTCGTGCTCCGTGATGCAGGCCTTCAACGAAATCGTGTCGGTTCAGCGATATCGAGACAACCTTTTTCTTATGACCATAGATGATGGCAGGCATTAGACCGGCCTTGCGAAGATTTCGTGCCGCGTTGCTGCCGGTTTTCTGTCGTTGCCGGCCTTTCAGGGTCAGTGCGTTTTTCATAATCAACCTCTACATTACATTTTTGGATTTTTATCCGGTTGGTCTGGATTATCAAACAAACTGCTCACAGATTCGTTTGTATGGATTCTTCTTATAGCTTCTCCGAGCATTGGTGCAACGGAAAGTATTTTGATTTTTTTGAACTTCTTGTTCTCGCTAAGCGGTATGGTGTCGGTTACAAGGACTTCATCAATGGGCGCATCCTGGAGATATTTGACCGCATCGCCGGCCAGGACGCCGTGTGTCGCGCCAACGATTACACTTTTTGCGCCTTTTTCTTTTACGAGTTTAGCAGCGGTACAAACGGTCGAGCCGGTTGCAATGATATCGTCACACATTAGAACATTTCGGCCACTGACTTTGCCGATGACCTCTTCTCCGGCGACTTCGCTCCCGCTTATACGTTTTTTATGCACTATCGCAAGTGTCCCGCCGAGATGAGAGGTATAGCGGGCGGCCGTCTTGATATTGCCGACGTCCGGGGAGACAACTGTTAGGTTATCAATTTTCCTTTGAAGGAAGTGCTCACTCAGAACAAGCTCGCCGGTAAGGTGGTCAACAGGAATATCAAAGAAACCCTGAAGCTGATGTGTATGCAAATCGATAGCCAGAACTCTTCCAGCACCGGCGGTTGTTATCAGGTCGGCAACCATTTTTGCTGTGATAGGAACTCGTCCCTCGTCTTTCCTGTCCTGTCGGGCATAACCGAAATAGGGAATAACGGCCGTGATTCTCCTTGCGCTTGCGCGTTTGAGACAGTCGAGGTATATCAGAAGCTCCATAAGGTTTTCGTCAACCGGATAGCAGGTTGATTGTATAACGAAGCAATCACGACCTCTGACATTCTCCTGGAGACGAATGTACTTTTCGCCGTCGGGAAATTTCCCGATTTGTGCATTCCCAGGCGGAATATCCAGATATTTGCAGACCCCTGAGGAAAGAGACTGATTACTGGTACCTGAGAAAATTTTCAAATCATCGATAAGTGACATTTTTGTGTCCTTTTATAATATATCTGTCTTTTCTTCGGTTTCATCTGAGATGATAGTGCCTGCTCGAATATATGTTTCGTCTTCAATGTTTTTGCAGTTTGCGCCGCCGCAAATATAAACCAAAGGCCCTATTCGGCACTTGGCGCCAATCCTGACCTCGCCGTGTATACAGGTAAAAGGCTCGATAACAGTATCCTGACCTATTTTCACTCCGGCGTCAATCCACGTGTTGTCTCCATCCACGATTGTAACACCTGCAGCCATAAGTTTCTTCTGTATTCGCCTCTGTATAACTCTGCCTGCTTCGCTGAGTTGTTCTCTGCTGTTGATACCTTTGGCCTCTTCGGGACGGACGCTGATGACGGTCCGGACTTTGCGACCGCTCGAGATTATAACGCCTGGAACATCCGTAAGGTAATATTCACCTTTGGCATTGTCGGATTTTACTTTCTCCAGAGCCTCGAAAAGAATCTTGTTGTCGAAAATATAATAGCTGGGATTTACTTCCTTAATGGCCTTTTGCTCAGCTGTGCAATCGGGCGATTCCACGATTCCGCTGAAATTGCCGTACTTGTCCCTCGCAATCCTTCCGTAACCTTCGGGGTCTTCCAGGACGGCGGTAGCAAGAGTAACTGCCGAATCTCCTTCGATATGGGCCTGCTCGAGTTTTCGCAGCGTTTCGGACCGGATTAAAGGGCCGTCTCCGCACAGAACCATAGTATTGCCCTCGAACTCGACGAGATGTTCTTTGCAGCACGACACTGCGTGAGCGGTACCTTTTTGTTCGCCCTGATGGACCCATGTTATACCGGGGTAATCGGCGAAAGCCTGCTGGACGTCTTGTTTGCCGTATCCGACGACAACCAGGATTTTTTCGATACCGGCCTCTCTGCAGGCGTCGAGGACATAAGTGAGCATAGGCCGGCCGGCAACCTCGTGCAGCACCTTCGGAAGTTTCGTATTCATCCTGGTGCTTATACCGGCGGCCAAAATCACAGCTATCGTTCTGGTTGAGTTTTTCTTCATAATAATAGTGCTGAAGATTAAAATTTACCCCGCCTGTGGCAGGCGGGTAAGTAGTCTTGAAACAATATCTTACAACTCTACTCGCGAGAATTTATCACCCTGAAGGGTGTACTGGCATTTTATATTCTCCCGATAACCTACCCGGCCAGGACTTGAACCTGGAACGGGGGCACCAAAAGCCCCTGTGTTACCAATTACACCACCGGGTATTCAAATGCTTCATCGACCATCAGCATACAGCTTAATTGGGGTGTTATCGACAGTCTGGCACGGAGGGCCTCCAACAGGCTCGAATTGGCCACGGGCATCAAACAATCACATCCTGACACCCCTGCCGGAGGCTTGAGCCAACCATGCCGTGAACTGTTGACCCCACAGGTCGCTTCGCAACTCGGCTACCCCGTGCGGCAGAGCAATCTTCCAGATGAGGAACTATAAACAATTTACCAACGGCTTTCAAGGTTTTTTATAACTGCCTGCAAAAAAACTTTCTCAGGCCGGCAGCAGGCAATACAGGAAGCCGAGGACAGGCCCGATAACAGCATCGATAACGCCTGTGAACAAGAGGACCAGCAGGATTATCAGCCAGATGGAACCGAATCTGTCTAAGTCGCCGATGTTAAGACCCGGTATAAGGCATGGCCAGATTCGGCTGCCGTCCAGCGGCGGTATCGGCAGAAGGTTGATGACGGCAAGGATTGCATTTACTATGAATATACTTGTGAAAAACAATGCAAACAGACCGCCGATGCGAAAATAAAGAATGCCCAACGCCGCCGCACACAGGATTAAGTTGGAGATTGGGCCGGCAACGGAGCTTATCAGGAAGCCAAGGTTTGGCCGGCGAAAATTAGCGGCGTTTATGGGAACGGGTTTCCCCCACCCGAATCCCACCAGAAATATGGCGAGGGTGCCGACTAACGAGAGGTGTTTGAGCGGATTCAGTGAGATTCTTCCTCGCTGCTCTGCCGTATCGTCGCCGAGCCATTTCGCGGTAAGAGCGTGAGCGGTCTCGTGAACGGTTACACCGACCACAAGACCAGGCAAAAGCAATATAGCTTCCTGTAGATTCATAGGTGAATAATTATAAACTATTTCGGCGACCTTGGCGAGTTTATCGCCCCCCGCTGGCGACAAGAATATAAAAACATCACCGGTCTTCGACGGATGAGACGTAGCCTTTTTGACCCTCGCAAGGACAGCTCGAATCCTGTGAGTGGTCGCTTTCGTTCATATCTTTGTAGCCCTGCTCTTTTTCCCTTTGCATCTGCTGCTTTATCTTTTCGTATTCATCAGCACTAAGCAGAACCTCTCGTGCCTGGCTGCCCTTGTATTCGCCGAGAATCCCGGAGGCTGCCATCATCTCGATTATGCGGGAAGCACGAGCGTATCCTACGCTGAGTCTTCTTTGCAAAAGCGAGACACTCCCGCGTTTTGTCTCGAGTACGATTTGAACTGCATCATCGAAGAGCTCGTCTTTTTCAAAATCTGCCGTGTTGACTCGGCTAAGCTGCATCAACTCGGGGTGATATTGTGGTTCGGCGACTTCTTTGAGAAACTTTGCGATTCGCCGAATTTCTGTTTCATCCACAAACGTCCCCTGGGCACGGATGAGGTCACTGGTACCGGGCTTGAGAAAGAGCATATCACCCTGACCGAGCAGTGTCTCTGCGCCATTCTGATCCAGGATAATCCTGCTGTCCATCCTTGCAGCGACTCTAAAACCGATGCGACAGGGCATATTCGATTTGATAAGACCTGTTACAACGGTGGCCTGAGGCCTTTGAGTAGCCAGGATGATATGTATGCCGATGGCTCTGCTTTTTTGCGCCAGCCGGACGATGTAGTTCTCGATTTCTTTGCCGGCTATCATCATAAGGTCGGCAAGTTCGTCGATTACGATAACAATATGCGGCAGCTTTTTGGGTATCTGTGCCTCTTCGGCTTCGCTAGTCGGGGTAAATCTCCGCCTGATACCATCCGGGCCCAGACGGTTATATCCGGCAATATTTTTTACACGTGCTTCGGCCAGAAGCGCATATCGCTCATCCATCTTGACTGTGGCCCATTCCAGAACCTGTACCGCACGTTTCGTCTCCGTGATAATCGGTGCCATCAGGTGCGGAAGGTTATTAAACGCCGTCATTTCGACCATTTTCGGGTCAATGAGGATAAGCTTAACCTCGTCAGGACGCCTATTCAGCATTATGCCGGTGATTACGCTGTTGATGCAGACACTTTTGCCGGAACCGGTAGTACCGGCAATAAGAAGATGCGGCATTGTTGTTAGGTCACAAATCAGCGGCTCGCCAGAAGAATCTTTGCCGAGAAACAGCGGAACGTTCATCATCTGTGTACTGTCCTTGGCCGACTGGATAATATCTTTCATTCGGACTTTTTCTTTTTCGCTGTTCGGAACTTCAATCCCTATCGTATGTTTCCCCGGAAGTGGCGCCACCACTCGTACGGCCGCTGCGCCAAGCGCACGTGCCATATCATTGGACAGGGCTGATATCTTGCTCACCTTTATCCCCGCCGCAAGCTGCAGCTCGAACATAGTAACTACCGGCCCGGTATCGGCAGCGACCACTTCGGCGTGGACACTGAATTCAGAAAGAAGCTTCTCCAGAGAAGCGGCCTTTTCTTTTACAACCTTGCTCTGAACGGAACTGTAGCGGTACTCAGGCTCTGCCAGAAGTTCAAGCGGAGGCAAAGAATAGTTTTCATAACTTTTAGGAATGTAAGAGTTGTCGGCCCTTTTTTCTGCGGCCTGTTCTATACCACCGCCGGTTTCCTGACTTTCTTCACCGATGAGTTCGACAGGTCTGTCCACATTGATTTTAGCCTGTTCTTCACGTCCGGCTTCTGAAATTTGGATATGTCTGTGTGTGGACTCTTGCTGGCGGAGATTCAGCTTTTGCCATATCTCGCCGAGCACCTGTGAGTGTACTTTAGCTGATGAATAAACAGGGGCGAAAACACGTGTGATTTTGCCAATGCCTACAGCAGACGTACGCAGAAAAGCAAGCAGAAGACTGTCGGCGAACAGTACAAGACCCACCACCCAGGTGCAAACCAGAAGTATAACCATTCCGAGAACTGCAAAATAGTGTTTTAGAAAGTGAGCAGCTGCAATACCGATAATGCCTCCGGACCCAATTGGGAAACTAAAAATGCTGTGTGGTGCAATACAGTAAAAGGTCGCTGAAGCTGCAACACTCAGCAGAACAAGACCGATAGAGCGGATAATTGGCTGGTGCAGCTTTCGACCCCACAGGTTAATGATAAGCAGTGCTATTGTGCTGATAAGGAGAACGAAAATACCCGGGCCGATGTAATACAAAAGATAATAAGCGCAAAATGCCCCTGTTGCACCGCAGAGGTTTTCAGAGGGGCTGTTGTGCGGATAAACGTATTCGCTCGGCCAGTCGCCTATATTAAAGCTGACACAACTGCACACAAGCATCAGAAAAGCTGCCAGAGCGAAAAGTTTCGCCGCCGTAGAATACGAAGTGAGATTGCGCTGCTTTTTATTCTTGCGTCCCATAAAAACGCCTTTGTCAATATCTGATGAAAATTTTGGCTAAAGCTACCTTTGGCTTCTAATCAGCGTAAATCAGCGAAATCAGCGATTAAATAATATATCGGCAGGTTTGGGCGGTTGGCTGTAGAATTGCTTTTTGTTTTGTTAATTGCCTTTCGATATCAGTGTGCTGTTATATAAGTCTGGCGGCAACCGAATAACGTAAAAACCCAAATAGCGTTCAGCACTTACTGTTTCTATCTACTGTCCGCTATTTTCTATTATCTGCTGAAAAACCCTGCAGCAAATCCATTTGCCACAGGGCGATAGTAAAACTCAACTTTCACCCCATCTCTGCCGTATCGAAGAGACGGGCTGTCGAAATATGTATTTATTCTTCCCCGGCTTTGCCGGACTCCTCGACAATTTTGTCTAATTTCTTTGTGTCTTTTTGCTGTTTCCTCGGTACCTGTATTGCAACACCAAGTTTCCCGAGCTGGCCGGCTACCTCAGGCTGGAGAGGGTCAAGCTGGAAGCTTCGAACCAGGTAACCTTTCGCTGTTTCCCTGTCATTTTTGCTGAGATAATAATAACCGATTTGCCTGTTGATTTTCGCCGAGTTGGGCGCAAGATTCAGGGACTGCTGGTAGCATGCAAGGGCATAATCATCGAGCATTTCTTTCTGAAAAGCAATGGCGAGTTTCAATGAACAAGCCGCTGAATTGGAAGCCTGGCTTATATATTCGTCTGCGAGAAGCTCTGACTTGGCTTTGTCGCCGGTCTCAATAAGGGTCTTGACACGGGCGGCCTGGGTTTTCCGGTGTGAGGGGTCGAAACTCAAAGCGATGCTGAAGTGGTGCTCTGCCTGTGCCCATAGTGCATCATCTTGATACAGTTTTCCAAGGCGATAGTGGGCATCGGGGTCTGAGTATTTTTTGTCTATCTGCTTGAGAAGTTTTGCCTTCTCTTTTTCAGAGGGCGTCTGCCCGATTTCACCCTTTATTTGGCCCGTCTTTTCGGCGCCGAAGAACTGATTCATCTGCTTACAACCTGTTAACAACATAAAGACCAAAATGCCGGTAATGAGCAATCTGTAAGAGGCGGTCATCTCATTCTCCAGTTTTAAGAGGGCTGATTTACCCGTTTGCGATGCCGGCCGAGCCGTATTTCCTCGTATTCCCTGTCTTTTCGATACTAAAATCCATCCGCACTATGTATCCTCCTGAAACTTTATATGGTATTTTGCAGCGCTGTTTAAATTATTTCAAGAAAAAATCTTAATTTTTTTGTAACAAAAACCTTTTCAGGGCGACTATTGTTATGAAAGGGAGCTATAAGTGACCGTGGACTGGGAAAAAATCGTAAAAAAGTACGGTTCAGTGGTCTGGCGTACCGCTTACAGACTGCTTGGCGAGCACAGCGATGCCTCAGATTGTTTTCAGGAAACTTTTATATCGGCAATAGAGATTTCCAGACGCGAAAAAATACGAAACTTCCGGGCCTTATTAACACGATTAGCAACGACAAAAGCCCTGGACAGGCTCCGAAAAAACTCACGTATAACCTTGAAGAAAATAACGGTAGCAAACATCACTAACGAAGTCGCAATTAATACCAACCCGGTAGAACATCTCGAGGCGTCAGAGCTGGCTGAAAGTCTGCGAACGGCTTTATCCAAACTTAATCAACACGAGGCGAGGGTCTTTAGTCTGAGGTTTTTAAGCGATATGAGTTACCGGCAGATTTCAAAGCAACTGGGCTATAAAACAAGCACCACGGCCGTTCTGCTGCATCGTGCGAGGAAAAAACTGAAAAGTCTCCTCCTGGAACAGCCGGATAATAAAGGGGAGGTGATACTATGACAGATAAAATGGATATATTGAAGCTGGCAGTTGATGCTTTAAAAAGCGAGCCTTTTCCACACAGACCGCCAAAATCGGTGATTGATAAAACTATAGGGCGTTTGAAACAGCGGACCGCAGATAATGGCGGAAAAACTGCCGCGGCTGATTCACTGTTTAACAGCGAACGCCTAAAAATGTATTTCAGGATAGCAGCGGCGGCTGCGGTAATAATCGCTGTCCTCTGGGCGGTCAATATGTTCGTTGGCCGGGCGGAAAAAGCCACTCAGCCGATTGCGGGCAAAGGAGCCGGCGGCGAGAAGGTCGTCGAACCGGCGGATGAAGATTTGCAGGAAAAAGACTGGACAAAAGTTGCCACAGCCGAGGTTGAGCCAGCATTGACGCCCCAGAACATCAAGACGATGCTGGCCAAAGGTGAGATTGATAAATTAGCTGCGTCTCTTATGGACGCCGATTCACAGACTCAGGTAGCAGCGGTAAAGTATCTGGCCAAGATTGACAGCCCCGCCGCAATACAGGCATTGCGGACGATAAGCAGCCGGCTTGCAGCCGACCAGCCGGATAACCCATTCACACGGGCATTCGCAGATATTAATAGTGTCGAGCAGGATGCAAACCAGGCAGAACCGAATGATGACCAGGCCGCACTGCCTGCCGGCGGCGAGACCGGTGACGGATTCTACGTAAAGGTGGTCAGCAAGGCTACAGGTTTGCCGATTGAAGGAGCACGTGTTCCGGTGAAATTTGACAACAAAGAAACAAACGACCGCAAAAAAGAAAAGTACGAGACAGATGCGAGAGGAAAGGTGTGGGTGCCTGTTCTGCTGCCGGACGCCGATAGTGTAACGGTCATTGCCGCCCAAAATGGGTTCGTCAAGATGAAATACTGGAGATACCGCACAAAAGACGTAGTGAAAAAACTCCCGGAAGAATTAATCTTTGAGTTGCCCCCGGCCACCAGCCTGGGTGGTTATGTCAAAAACGAGTCAGGCAGACCCGTAGAAGGTGCCAAAGTATATCCCGGTGCGTATGCAAAGACAGGTATCAAGCATATGAGCTATCCCAACCTTCGCAAACACTTCGATGTTACCGATGCCAATGGCTACTGGGAGGCGAAAGACTTTCCGGCAGAGATTAAAAGTGCCTCCGTGAGACTAGAGCATCCCGATTATATCGATATGCGTACCCGGCCCCAGCCTTTCATCGAAGAGCTTCAAAGCTTAACCAGTGTTATAGTGGCCAAAAAGGGTATTGTCCTGGAAGGCCTTGTAACCGCACCGGACGGCAAATCGGTCGAAGGTGCAGACCTGCTGCTGGGCGAAAGCCGTTATTCAGATGCGCCGCAAGTAAAGACGGATGCTCATGGCAGATTCAGCTTCGGCCAGCGGCAGGCCGGCCGGCAGTACATAACCGTCCAGGCAAAGGGCTTTGCCCCCGAGGTAGAGCGTATCAATGTTGAGCCTAATATGCCGCCGGTCGCTATTCAGCTCAAAGAGCCTCAGACTATCAGTGGACAGGTTGTCGATATCAATGAGGACCCCATTGCAGGTGTCAGTCTCTCTGCCGATTCCTGGAAGGGCATTCGCACTATCCGGTGGAGACAGCAGACAAACGAGGATGGCAGGTTCGAGTGGAACGAGGCGCCCGATGACGAGGTCCTTTTTGATTTTTATAAAAAGGGATATATGTCCACTCGAGAGGTGGCGATGTCGCCCGCCATCGATGAATACGTTATAGTAATGTCGTCGCCTTTAAGCGTAACAGGCACTGTCTGCGATGCCGAGACCGGCGAGCCGATAGATAAATTCAAAATCACACCCGGCTTCCTCTGGCGTGAAGGACAAAATATATCGTGGCAGAGAAATACACACGACCAGAGAGAATTTACTTCCGGTCGATACGAATACGAGTTCACCGAGGGACATCTTTCTTATGCACTGAAAATAGAAGCGCCGGGGCACAATCCTGCCGTCTCGGATACATTTGTGGATGACGGCAATGAAGTAGTACTCAATTTTCGTCTGGAACCGGCGGATAATCCGGCTGGGACGGTTTACGCACCTGATGGTGTGCCTCTTGAAACTGCCACAGTGGTAGTTGCCACACGCAGCGGTTATGTTCAAATCAGAGATGGCAATCTTGAAAACAGTGACCGAAGCGTATTTACAGTAACAGATTCCAGCGGCGGCTTTTCAATCCCGCCGCAGATTGACAAATACTCTCTCATAGCCCTGCACAAGCAGGGCCTCGCCGAGGTTACACAGGAGCAATTCGAGCAGGACGCCAATATCGTGATTGCCCCGTGGGGAAAACTAAAAGGGAGACTTTTTACGGGCAGCGGCCCTGGCGGCAATGAAAAAATTGCTCTTAATTATAACAGGCCGTACCAGGCCGACTCGCCGAGGATTAATTACCGTTACGATACCATTACGGACGCAAACGGGGACTTCAGCTTCGATAAGGTAAAGCCGGGCAGGGCACAAGTCAGCCAGAGCGTAATGATAGGTCCGCACAGAAGCACTTATATCCGCAGGCAGGATGTCAATATCGTACCTTCCGGGACGGCAGTGGTACAGCTCGGCGGGACAGGCCGACCTGTAGTCGGAAAGCTAACGGTACCGCCTGATTACAAAAAACAGGTCGATTTCTCACTCGGCCATGCAAGTCTGAGAGCTAAACTGCCGCAGCAGGAAAGCCTGTTCTCTGCTATCAGACCACCGAATGCTCAGTATATGACTCGCAAAGAGTGGCTCAACTGGTGGGAAAGTTACACACAAAGCCCGGACGCAAACGAATTGGTCAAAGAGTTTTTACAGTTGTATCCTGTCCCGCAAGATTACAACCGGATGAGCGAGGCCGAGATTGTCAAGTGGTTCAGTGAGTGGGCAAAAAGCGAGGAAGGCAAAGCAGCCAGGGAAAAAATGCAGGAGCTTATGAAGCGGCACAGCGGCAGGACACAGGAGAGTAGGTACTATTCAGTGATTGTCAAACCCGACGGCAGTTTCCGTGCCGAAGACGTCCCTGCCGGTAAATACGAATTCTCTTGCTATGTATATGAAGCAAAAGGAGAAGGGCCGTATCCTCGCAACAGGGGCGAGCGGATAGGAACGCTGAAGAAGGAGTTCGAGATTGCAGAGATTGAAGGCAGCCGCAGCGATGAGCCGTTCGATCTGGGGACATTAGAACTTGAGTCTGTGGTACAAACAACAACTGGTGATACGGCGCAAAACTTCGATGTGCTGACCGTTGACGGCCGAGAGGTGAGTCTTGCCGATTATGCCGGGAAGGTCCTGGTGCTGTGCTTCGAGCACAGCCTTATGTCATCGCGGAAAGATACACAACAGCAGTTGAAGCAGGTTTACGACAGTTTTTCCGACGATGAGCGGTTTGCGATGCTGACAATCTGGATTGCAGCGGTACCGTCGGAAGTGCAATCGACGGTTGAAGAAAAGCAGCTCGGCTGGGACCATGCCGCACCGCCGCTGGAACAGCGGGCTGAGCTTGCAGAAAAGTATAGCATCGGCAGGTATCCGGCGATTTTCGTAATTGACGGCGACGGGAGCGTTATCCATAAAAGTTACGAGACAAAGGACCTGACAGAACAGATAGAAAAGGCATTAAGCAAGTAGAGTTGCTCGAGTATTATATTACATTACACCCCCTCCTCCGGAAAGGCCGGGCCGAACAACGCGCCTGGTCTTTCTTTTACACAAAGTAGCTTGTTTCACTTCCCGCACGGCTTCGCATTGGCAGTCGATAAAATCCCTCACCGATTTTGGCCTGCCTGTTTTTATTATTATACTTTAATAGCCGAGCAATCAGGCACAGAACCTCAGAAGTCAGATTAGCCTGCTGCGCAAATCCGGCAGGACCGATAAGAAAAAGTTATGGCTTAAAAAATTGGGTGGAATGAAAAATGACGGAGATGACGATATCACGCTCTACCGAGCCGAGGATTATTTTAGAAAATGTCATTGACAAAAAAATGCCTGCAATAATGTCCTACCTCTCACGCGGCAGGTGGTACGGCATTAAGGTTTTGTTCAGCAGAATTGGGGCAACACAACTTGAGGCTGAATCAATCTTTGACAAACCGGACAGCCACGCCGCTAAAAAGCCGGAACATAAACTGCACACTCGACGTTTCCTGAGGATTACCACGGGCCAGAAGGTGGGTATTTCCATTAAGTATGGGTACGGAAAATTTATTTTTGATTCCAGCGTTATATCTGTTAAGTCGGCATCTGAGGCGGAAAAGTGCGACAGGATTGCGCTTTCTATTCCGAAAAAAATGGAAATCGTTCCAAGACGCAATTATTTCAGGGTTAATGTTCCTGCCTCTTTGAATGTGTGCTCAACGATATGGCATCGACGCCCGCGAGCAGATGGCCGGTCGGTGCGCCCGGAGCAAAACTGGAACGGGCAACTGGCAGATATTTCGGCCGGTGGTATGGAAATCGTCATTGACGCCGCAGACAACCCGCCCTTTGCCAGGGGCAGCTTTATAGAGGCCTCATTTGTGCCGATGCCTTATGAGGAGCCTGTGCTGCTGGCAGGTCACGTAAGAAACGTAGCGCTCACCGCGGACAGTAAAAACGTCTGCCTCGGTATCCAGTTTGTCGGACTGGAAGGCTGTGACGATGGCCTGAATGCACTGAAACGACTTTGCTGTGTGGTGGAACACTATCATCTGCTGAATCAGGCCGCTAACCAGCAAGCTGAAGCTGAGATGGCTTTTAGCGTATAAACGTTCAGCGCTTATGTCTACTGCCCGCTATCCGCAGGATGAAAGCCGGCTGTGCGCGAAACACGCCCCTTACCACGCAGGTAATTGGAAACAAGGTGTTTTTTTATCACTTTGTAGTAAAACCATTTCAGAAAACCGCTGGCGGCGAAACCACAGAAGATAATTACCAGCGCCGCCTGCCTGCTCCAGATAATCAAAGCCAAAAATACAAGTACCCTTATGAAATGGGCAAACGGCTTTTTGCCTCTTATGTATTGGTTGAGAACATGAGGGTACCGGATTCTTCCAACCATCAGGATTGACAGACCGATAGCCAGAAAAGGCAAACTATAGCAGATTAGATTCGCGATGATTAAGTAGGCGCTCGAGTTCTTATCTGCAATTTGTGTGAGGGCTTCGGCATGGAAAATTACCAGACTGATGATGACCCCTGCCGCCGCAGGCGTGGGAAGACCGATGAAGCTCATATGAGATGATTCATCCTCTTCGTTCTCGACGTTAAACCGTGCAAGCCGAATAGCCGAACAGCTTACGTATGCAGCCGCGGCGATAAAGAAAAATCTCCTCAAAAAATGCTCCAGCATAACTGACATTTCAGAAAAACCCAAAAGCTCGTATTCCAACAGCTTGACCATCAGAAAGGCCGGGGCCACACCAAAGCTGATAATGTCGCATAGACTGTCCAGCTGACCACCGAAGCTCGATGTGCTCTTGCTGATTCTCGCCAGCCGCCCATCAAGCATATCGGCAATCATTGCCATTAAAATCATATACCCGGACATCGCAAAGTATGGAAAACTCTCGGCTGAGCTCATCCGAAGCCCTTCAGGCCCTGCCCCGCTTACAGATGCCACATCGACAGCGGAAATGCCTTTGCTCGCAAAGACAATAGCGGTAAAACCGCACACCCCGTTCAGAATAGTCACCAGGGAAGGCAGAACGGTGATGGACTTGAGCCTTTGTTTTCTCATCCGGTTGAGAAACTTGTCTTTTGTCGCCTGAGTCCTGAACCTTGGCATTATTTGTACCTCAGAAGAATCGAGACGCCTGCTTTAACTCTTTCGCCCACTTTTACCAGAATTTTAACGTCGTCACGCCGCGGAAAGCACAACTCCGTCCTCGAACCAAACTTTATCATACCGAACTTTTCACCGCCGGCAAGTTTCTGCCCCTTCTTTGCTTTACAGACAATCCGCCTGGCAATAGCGCCGCTTATCTGTCGAACTACAAACTTATCCTGTGGTTCATCGAGTCTTGACATTCGAAGTTCGTTACTCTCGTTTGTCCTGGCCGAGTCCGCCATCGCAGCGTTCCTCTTTTTCCCTCGCTTGTATTGAATATCGACGATATGCGCCGCACAGGGTGAGCGATTTATGTGTGCGTTAAAAATGCTCAAAAAAATACTGACCCTGATTGCCTCGCCGCCGATAAAAGCATCGTCCTCAATCATCTCAATTGCTGTGATTTTACCGTCGGCAGGCGAAACCAGATTCTTCTCATCGATAGTACAACGACGGGGCGGGTCACGAAAAAACGTCAGTGTCCATATCAGAAAAATTGCCAATACACCCAAAATACTGTAAAATCCCCATTCAGGCAGAACCCTCGATGCGAATACACTTACCGCCGCCATTGCTGCCAGAATAATTGCAGGAAAGACAAAAACCTGCGGCCAGCCGTATTTGGTCAGCGGTATCTTCATAATAGAATATAATAATCCGCATCACGGTGATAATCAAGAAATCTTTGGATTCGAAAACACAAACGATTACTTAAACTTCCACGACCGGGAAACCCGCCGATATGCAGGTTCAATCAGACTATGCAAACTAAAATCTTTTCAGAAAAACGATTGAAGAAAGCAAGTTCTATGCTGCTGGTATCGGTGATTGTGATTCTGGCAGAGCTTTTGATATGTTCGAATGCCTACCCTGTTCAAAAGCAGCACAAATCGCAGGTAAAGGTGAAAAATGTAAATTACCCGGGGTTGAAGTCTGCAAAACCCGGCATCGACAAAATTATCGAGCTTGCCGAGTACCGGAACGGCACACAGTCTGCCGAGAGCAGCCATATTGCCCTGCTGAAATATGCCCTCGAACACCATAAGCAAAATGTGCACGATTATGCGGGTACGTTTTATAAAATCGAACGCATAGGTAGAAACCTTACGAAAAAGCAGGTGATTGATTTCAAGTTCCGGAAGGAACCATTTTCGCTTTTTATGCAATGGAAGAAAAATCCGATAGCGACCGACAGACTGCTGTACGTGGAAAAAAACAAAAACAGCAAAATGATTGTTCATCCAACGGGCTGGCTCCGGTGGATAAAATCGGTTAGACGAGACCCGAACGGCAAATATGTTTACGAGTCGAATTTGTATCCTCCGTATGCATTCGGATTTATGCGTATGATGAAAAGGGCACTTAAAATCTACGAACGGGCGGAAAAAAACGGCGACCTAAAGACAAAATATCTGGGAAAATCCTTTGTCGAAGGGCGTCCCTGTATTGCCGTCGAGGCGAAGCTGCCGGAGAAAAAAAATTATCCATTCGCCAGCTGCACAGTGCGATTCGATGCGAAGTATCTGCTGCCAATCGAAGTAAAAACCTTTGATTGGGCCGGTGAGCTTCGCAGTCATTATCTTTTTGACGAACTGTGTTTTAATGTTGGGCTGACGGATGAGGATTTCAAGCCAGAGTTGAATGGCCTCTGACGACAAGAGCTTAAATATACTCAATCTTAACCATATTCCTGGCCGCCGGCAGACGAGCCTTGACAGCGGAAGTTAAAAAGACTAATCTCTCACAGGTTCTGACGGCTAACTTAAAAAGAAAATTGTTTTGAAGGAAAGGATGGTTTGCAATGTTCACTGCAATTGCCGACGTAAACGCAAGAGAAATACTGGATTCAAGAGGCAATCCTACCGTGGAAGTAGATGTAATGCTGCAGGACGGCTCGGTAGGCCGCGCTGCCGTGCCCTCCGGTGCAAGCACCGGAGCACACGAGGCGGTAGAGCTGAGAGACAAAAGAGCGAAGCGATACAATGGCAAAGGAGTGCTCAGAGCTGTTAAGAATGTAAACCAGATAATTGCACCTGAGGTCGTGGGTACCCCTGCCGAAAACCAGGAGCAAATCGATGAGCTTTTAAACGAACTGGACGGAACTCCAAATAAGCGCAAGCTCGGCGCAAATGCTATTCTGGGAGTATCCCTGGCGGCTGCAAAAGCGGCTGCGGACTCGGCGTCACTGCCGTTATACCGTTACCTTGGCGGATGCAGTGCAAACATTCTGCCGACACCGATGATGAATATACTGAACGGCGGAAAACACGCAGACAACAATGTTGACTTCCAGGAGTTTATGATTATGCCCGCCGGCGCAGACAACTTCCCGGATGCCCTGCGGATGGGGGCGGAAACATTCCACACTCTAAAGGGACTGCTCGGCAAAAAGGGCTACTCAACGGCCGTGGGAGACGAAGGAGGATTCGCTCCAATGCTAAAAAGCAACGAAGAAGCGGTCGAGCTAATCATAGATGCTGTTACAAAAGCGGGTTACAGGCCGGGTAAGGATATAGCTATCGCCCTGGACCCCGCCACAACCGAGATGTACGATGAAAAAACTAAAAAATACAGGTTCTTCAAATCCAACCCGAAAAAACGCGTCTCGTCAAAGTATATGATTGAGCACTGGCAAAGTTGGCTACGCAAGTACCCGATTATATCGATTGAAGACGGCCTGGCCGAAGATGACTGGAATGGCTGGAAAAAACTGAACCAGGCTATCGGCTCTCAGGCCCAGATTGTTGGCGATGACCTCTTTGTTACAAACACCAAACGCCTCGAACGAGGTATAAAAACTAATTGTGCAAATTCGATTCTCATCAAGCTAAACCAGATTGGCACATTGACAGAGACCACAGAGGCAATAAAAATGGCTACGCGGGCGGGCTGGACTTCCGTTATTAGTCATCGAAGCGGAGAGACAGAAGACTCTACAATTGCCGATTTGGCGGTGGCGACAGGAGTAGGGCAGATAAAAACAGGCTCGACGAGTCGAACCGACAGAATTTGCAAGTACAATCAGCTTCTCAGAATTCACGAGGATTTGGGCTCAGCGGCAAAATTCGCCGGCTTCCCACGTAAAACATAGCATTTAACGTTATCACTAAATGGTCCTCACGGACAGCGGATATACTGAACGCTGCTATGAACACAGCGCCGAGAGAACGCTAAAAACTGATGCAAATGTACAAACTCCGAGTGGAACTCCTGGTTGCCACCTTTATTACTATCGGGCTGGCGGCAGTTGCCTTGTCCCTACTCTCAAATGAACTTTTACAGGATTATCAGCGACGCCGTGTCCACAACGCACAGAAACTCGTGGTTGAAAAATTGAGTGCATTAAATGCCGATTACAAAGCACTGCTGGAAAAAATCGACAGCGACCCGAATATCACGCGGAGGCTTTTGCCGGCAACACTGGGGATAGATTACCGGGAACCGAATACCGCTTACCCAG
>Ga0180437_10001366_pt1 | contig 42082 bp, 46 predicted proteins | sample SS_ome_4_FD_132410 | JGI IMG/M metagenome (GOLD analysis project Ga0180437, IMG submission 132410) | Hypersaline lake sediment archaeal communities from the Salton Sea, California, USA - SS_3_D_1 metaG | ecosystem: Environmental > Aquatic > Non-marine Saline and Alkaline > Hypersaline >...
ATCCAGTGGAAGGAGACGGACTGATGACCAAGAGAGGAGAGCCGCAGTAATGGCAAGGGAAACACAGGCGACCATCCGCAAGTTCGTTGAGTCGGTCGCTCGAGAAGTGTTCGGTGAGGCCGGTCGTGTGGTGCTCCACCGCAGCAAGCGGCTGTTGGAGCCGTACAGATGGCACTGCTGCATCCATCACCTCGACGACGAACCCCACAACGTGTACCACAGGACGCTTCGCGAGATCCGGATCTACTTCAACGGGCTGCAGGAAGGGATCCACAAGGCACAGTACGCCGCCCGCAAGAAGGAGGTGGCCCGTGGCTAAGGCCAAGAAGAGGGCGAAGGCGAAGGCGAAGGCGAAGCCGAAATCCAAGGCGAAGCCGAAGTCGAAGTCCAAGGCCAAGGTGAACTACGGCATTCGCCAGGCGGTGTACTTCGCCACACAGGACGAGCCGGTCCTGAAGTGGGCCAAGGCCTACGCGGTGAAGCGACACGTGGGCTTCAGCCGGATCGTGGTCGAGTCCCTGATGTCGTTGAGGGCAGGGCTGGACCCGAAGATCGACCACCAGCAGGACCCGGCCGAGGGACGGCCGGGCCCGGGAGATGTGTGAAACCGCCTTATTAAGGAGGACGTTCCGCTGTGAAACCGCGCGTGTATACGCGCTAGAAAGTGTGGCTACGATGCAGTATAAGCGCAGGATTCTCCGGATTCGGAAGCGAAAGCAGGGCAAGCGGCTGGCCGCCAGGCGCCGGGCCGAGCTGGCCAAGGCCCGTGTGGATTCACTGAAGCCCGGGCCGGGCATCACCGACGTCGCCCGCTGCTCGGCGACCACGAAGAGCGGCAAGCGCTGCAGCCGGAAGGCGGACCGCAACGTCGCCGGGTCCTGGCTCTGCTCCCAGCACGCGAAGGCGGTGGTCGTATGAGCGGCTTCGAACCGAGGATCGAGATGTACGCCGTCATCATCGTCGAGCAGCTGCCGGGCGGTCACTACGTCATCCAGCGGCCGTGGCTCTACAACACGTACGACGAAGCGGAGCAGCACGCCGAGGCGTTCGTGAAGGGCAGGCACACCAGGCCACTGACCGTGTACTACGGCAAGGTCTTCGTGAGCGGCGAGGTGAACGGGTAGTGTCCTACAGACTTGACCAGGGGCGTGAGAAAAGCCTTTGACCATGTCCCTGGTCAGGTCCATGATCCACTCGTCGTATGGAGAACAACGATGCCACGACGGACCTACAAGATCAAAGGCTCGCTGACCGGCTGGTGGAAGCCGTACTCCGGCCCGAAGTGCCCCAACATCAAGTGTCGATCCCAAAAGCGAGGCTACTTCGGCATCACGGTGCCGTGGGCTCGCTACGAGGTGCTCTGCTACGAGTGTGGCAGCCTCCAGTGGATGACGGCAGATTCCAGGACTGTGCGACCACCAGAGGGGTGGACCCGCACATCGAACGGCGGTTGGGTGTCGCCTGAGGAGGCGGCGAAGACAAGGAGGCGTGAGATGGCAGTGGCGAAGAAGGCGAAGACGGCGAAGAAGGGCAAGAAGGGCAAGAAGGCGAAGAAGGCCTCGAAGGGCGAGGGCGTCCGGCAGGTGGTCTACTTCTCGGCGGACAACCTCGAGGTGTTCGAGGCCGCCAAGGGCTACGCCGAGGAGCAGGAACAGTCCTTCGCGTCCGTCGTGATGGAGGCGCTGAAGTCCTACCTCGAGATCGAGTAGCACACAGCGTCGCCGTTGTGGGGCCCTGGCGGTTGGGCGCCGGCCAGGACCCCACGATGGCAATCATGTGTGCTCGCACGGGGCGAGCTAGAAGGAGGCGAAGCATGGCCGCGAAGACGAAGACGTCCAAGGCGAAGTGTGAGGGCGATCAGATCGGTCGCAACGTGTACACGCGGATCGAAGGCCGGAAGCTGATCGTCGAGATCGACCTCGACGCTCCGACGCAGAAGTCAAGCTCCGGCAAGAACGACGTGTGCGCCACCACCGGCGGCAACCAGGCGATCAACGACGCCGCCAAGGACCGGGTCGGGAAGCTCGGCATCAACTTCTACTTCCCGCCGGAGGCGTAGCCTCACTATCACCATCCCCGTCGCACGTACGGCCCCGTCGACCCTAACCCGGTCGGCGGGGCCGTGCTCTTTTGGAGGCAGCATGAGGACACGTGCATACCAACATCAGCGTGAGTTCATCAAGTGGGCACGCGATCGTCAGTTCCTGCCACTGCTGTCGGAGACAGGCACCGGCAAGACCTACATGGCCCTGAACTGGCTGGAAGTGAACAAGGCGAAGCGTGTCCTGTGGCTCGAGGACCCGGTGTACATCGAGGGCGTGACAGACGACATCGAAGAGCTGTCCGGCTTCAAGACGACTGTGCTGAAGGGAACTAGGGAGCGTCGGCTCCGTGACCTGCAACAAGCCCCAGACGGCATCATTGTGACCAACTACGAGACCTGTAGAACAATCGGCCCTGCTCTCCGCTCACAGCACTTCGATGCAGTCGTCGCAGACGAGTCCACGATCCTGAAGAACAGTCGCACTGCTCGCTACAAGGCCGCGTACAAGTACCTGCACGATGTACCGTTGCGATGCATCATGACCGGCACGTTGGTTACCAACAGCCTGTTCGACATCTGGGCACAGTACCTGTTCCTTGACCACGGCAGGACCTTCGGTCGGTCGTTTGTCAAGTTCCGCGAGCGCTTCTTCTATCCGGCCGGCTTCGACTGGCAGCTGAAGGCCGGAGCCGAAGAGCGGATCCAAACGATCATCAGTATGGGTGCCTACAGGAAGCTGAAGAAGGACTGCCTGGACCTGCCGCCGAAGCTGTACAAGCGATTCCCGGTCAAGCAAACTGTCCGACAGCAGCGAGCATACGACCAGCTGTGGAACGACATGGAGTTGGAACTGGACAACGGTGAGTGGTTCGAGACCAAGTACGTGTTGGCACAGTTGGCCAAGCTGCTTCAGATCACCAGTGGCGGACTCCTGCAGGACGGGAAGCTGGTCCAGACCTATCCCTCCGGCAAGATCACAGCACTACGCCTGCTGCTGGGCAGACTGTTGGAGCATCACCAGGGCGTGGTCATCTGGGTTCGGTATCACTTCGAACTGGAGCAGATCATCAAGATGTGCCGCAAGGCCGGCATCCAAGGTGTGGCTCTCACCGCCAACGAGGACGCCGCCGAGTCTGTCCGCATCTTCCAACGTGAGAAGAACTGCCGCGTCTTCATCACGACCCTCTCCCGCGGCGCGCGTGCCCTCACCCTCACAAAGGCTTCTGCTGCGGTGTACTACAGTCGTGACTTCTCCGTCGAGCGGCGGATCCAGTCCGAGGATCGGACCCACCGGATCGGCTCTGAGAAGCACAGCGTCATCGAGTACTGGGACCTGGTCTGCAAGGGGACCGTGGACGAGCGGACTGTGCGGGACGTCGCAGAGAAGCGGCTCCTCGGACGAAAGCTGATCGATCGAAAATCTATCCGCAAAATCGTAGCCGGTCACTAGCCGGCAAAACGACACGCACCTAGATTCTCCTTGCTCTAACTTACAACAACTTGGTCGTATGAACACAGGAGGGAGGTATCCGTGTCTGAGAAGCAGGCGGCTGTCAGTGTCTACTTCAAGAGTGAGGACACCGTCGAGCGTCTGAGGAAGCTGTCCCAGGCCATCGGTGTGTCCGTCTCTTCGATTGTCAGCAGCATCGTGGACGCTTCGCTGCCGACACTCGAGGAGCAGACACCTCACAGCCGCGAAGTGGAACTGAAGGTGAAGGTGAGGATCTGATGCCATCGGACAAACTGGTCGTGACGAACTCCTCCCGGGCCACATACCGTGAATGCCCGATGAAGTACTACTGGAGGTACGTTCGTATGCTGAGCTCTCCGCCGACAGCGACACTCGCAGTCGGGAACGTGGTGCACGAAGGCCTGGCGATGCTCCTACAGAAGGAGAAGCTGGCCACCCTCCTGAAGAAGATGCGCGCGTTCATCAAAGAGAAGCGGGCCGAGCTGATCGGACCCGAGCTGGACAAGTTCGAGAAGGACGCCACCATCCTCGAAGGGATGATCCTCGCCTGGGACAAGCATCGTGGCCTGATGGGCAAGGCCAAGGTGTACCAGTGGGACGGCGAACCGGCCGTCGAGGTACCGTTCGAGCTGGAACTGCCCACCTGCGTGTACGCCGGCAAGATGGACTCCGTCCATGTGATGAAGAAGCGCATCTGGCTCGGGGAGCATAAGACCGCTCAGATGGTGGGCACCGGCTACGTGGATCGTCTCACCGTCGATTGCCAGGTGGTGGGCTACGAGTGGGCCCTGGACAAGCTGCTGGGCAAGAAGTGCGCCGGCTGCATCTACAACGTCCTAGGCAAGCCGGGCATCCGACAACGGACCAAGAAGAATCCGGAGACGCCGGCCCAGTTCACCACTCGTCTGATGAACGAGTTCAAGACCAACGCTACCCAGTACCTGTACTCCACCGCCTTGGAACGACGCGAAGAGGACATCGAGCGCTGGCCGATGGTCCTCGCCGAGTTCGTCAAGGAAGTGGAGCACTGCAAAGAGATCGACTACTGGCCGGTCAATGACCGAGAGTGCGTCGGCTTCGGCACCTGTCCGTATCTGCCATTGTGCTCGCGTGGGGAGAGTAAGCTGACCCTCGGCCTGTTCACCAAGCGCGATGTGATGCACCCTGAACTGGAAGAGGAGGAGTAGACATGGGACTGCTGCCCACACTGAAGACCAAAGGCAAGCTCACGATCGAGACTGCCACTTGGACCGTATACGGGGCGCCGGGCATCGGCAAGAGTACCTTCGCCGCCGGCTTCCCAGATCCGTTGTTCCTGGCCACCGAGCTCACCCAGAAGCATCTCAGTCTCCACTTGGTGCCGATCGACAGCTGGGAGAAGTTCCTGAAGGTGGCCAAGGAGCTGCAGGACAACGGCGATCGTTTCCACACGGTTGTCGTGGACACCACCGACCTGCTGTACAAGATGTGCCAGGAGTACTGCTGCGCCAAGTTCGGCTTCGACCACCCCAGCGACGAGGGCTACGGCAAGGGCTACGACAAGGTGAACAGCGAGTTCTACCGCGGTGTGCTGATGCTGAAGCACTTGGGCAAGGCAGTCATCTTCATCGCCCACTACACCGAGCGCGAGGACAAGGTCCGTGGCGTCACGTACAAGAAGACTGTGCCCAGTCTTCCTGGCGGCTGTTGGAAGATCGTCTCACGCGAGTCGGATGTGATCGCACTCTGCGACTTCGATCCGAAGCGACCGGACTTCCGGATCTTCCGCTACACACCGGAGATCGAGATCGAAGCGAAGGACCGTGGCGGTGTCTTCCCTGAAGGGAAGCTGCTGGCACTGGACTACAAGGCAATGTCCGAAGCCTGGGGCACGGGCCCTGGACCGCGGACACCAGGCAAAGCACTGGGCGGCCCGAAGCGTGCCGTCCGCAAAGGTGTCGTTCGGAAAGGGGGCACTGGACCGACACGCAAAGGGCCGAAGCGGAAGTCGTAGACGTGAACCGGCAGCCACTTGATCGAAAGGAGATTCACAGTGGCAGGCATTACAAAGCAGCAGTTGAAGGACGCACAGTCGTTGTGGGACGAGGCAGAGGTTCCGGAGCAGCAAGAGTTCGATGACATCCCAGACGGGAAGTATCGAGCCGAGCTGGTCGACGGCGGCATGGAGTCGAGGGAGTGGAACGACGAGAAGCACCTCCAGGTCTCCCTGCAGTGGAAGATCGTGGGCCCGACACACGAGGGCCGGCGCGCCTTCCAGAACATCGGCCTGGACACCAAGAAGGGCGCCGAGATCGCCAAGGGCACCTTCTCAGTCCTCGGCCAGACGCTCCCGAAGAAGGTGGACAAGATCGGTGAGCTGATCGAGGAGATGAAGGGCACCGTTGCGGAGATCAACCTGCGCCACGGCAAGAAGTCCAAGACCACCGGCAAGTCCTACCAGAACGTCTACGTGAACAAGCTCGTCACCGACGAGGACGGCGAGACCACGGAGACCGAAGAAGAAGAGACTCAGGACCTCAGCGAACTCGAGCTGGTCGGACAGAACGTCAGCTTCGAGTACAAGGGCGAAGAAGTCGTCGCCGAGGTGACCGAGCAGACCGAAGAGGAGCTGACGGTCGAGGACGGTGACGGCGAGGTCTACACGGTCGCCTACGACGAGGTCACCTTGGTCGAAGACGAGGAGACCGAGGAAGAGGAGACCGAGGAAGAAGAAGAGGAGGAGGAGACCGAAGAGGAGGAGGAGGCGGCCGAGATCGAAGTCGGCAGCCAGGTCCAGTTCGAGGTGGACGAAGAGACCGTGACGGGCGAGGTCCGGTCCATCGAGGACGACGTCGCCAAGGTCAAGCGGGACGACACCGGCAAGCTCCGGAAGGTCTCCCTCGAGGACCTCGAGCTCGTCGCTGACGAGGAAGAGGAAGAAGAGGAAGAGGCCGAAGAGGAAGAGGCCGAGGAGACCGAGGGCGAGGCCGAGGAAGACGTCGAGTACATCGGCAAGGCCGTCAGCTTCAAGGCGGACGGGAAGAAGCACACCGGCAAGGTGGTCGCCGACGACAACGACGGCAACATCACCGTGATCGACGACGCCGGTGAGGAATGGACGATGGAGTACGGCGACGTCACGGTCACCGGCGACGCCGAGGAAGCCGAAGAGGGCACCGAGGAAGAGGAAGTCGAAGAGAAGCCGAAGGCGGGCAAGAAGAAGATGGCCAAGAAGAAGACGGCCAAGAAGACCGCCAAGAAGAAGAAGACGGCGTCCTCCGGCAGGGCCAAGACCACCAAGAAGACCGGCGCGAAGGCCAAGAAGAAGGCCAAGAAGAAGACGCGCCGCGTGTAGACGTTCGGCACAGGGACCCGGGTGGCGTTGAAGCTGACGTCACCCGGTGCCTGTTTTCTTGGAGCGGGAGTGGCCCATGAAGCCAGACACCAAACGACTGCGCGAGGCCGTTCTACGCGAAGTCGATCCAACCACGTACTTCGAGGCCGAGATTGGTTCCGAGGCTCACTTCGGTGCCAAGGACGAAGTGCAGGTGTGGTGTCCGTTCCACGAAGACCGCACTGGGAAGCACAAAAGCATGTCGCTTCACAAGAGCGGTAAGTTCTACTGCCATTCACCCTCATGTGGTGTGTACGGTGCGAACATAGTCCAATGGCATGAGAAGGCCCATGAGCTGAGCTTCGTCGCGGCCCTGCGGGATCTGTACGGGACGTACGTCGCGAAGCTGGTGCCGGAATCAACCCTGGATGGCTGCCAAGCCAACTTACTGAACACACCTGCAGTGATGCGGTGGCTGAGGACCAAGCGTGGTCTGGATCGCACTGCGGTAAAGACGTTCGGTCTCGGATTCGACAATCGTCGAGTCACCATACCGGTCTACGACGAATTCGGAATGCTGGTCAACCTTCGACGGTATGACCACACAGGCAAAGAAGAACACAAGATCATTTCCTACGGACCCGGGTACGGCGGGAAGCGGCTGTTCCCGATGGGCAACCTGAAGTCCAAGACAATCGTCCTCTGTGAGGGCGAATTCGATGCGCTGGTCACCACTCACAAGGGCCTGCCGGCCATGACGTCCACAGGGGGCGTCGGCTCTTGGGACAAGGAGTGGACCAACCTGTTCAAGAACAGACGTGTGATCATCTGCTTCGATGTGAACGACGGGAAGAACAAAGGGCAAGAGGCGGCCCTGAAACGGGCTCAGATGCTGAGCCGAGTAGCAGACTGGGTGAAGGTGGTGGAGCTGCCGCTGAAGGAGAAGGGCGGCGATCTGACGGACTACTTCGTGAAGCACGGCCACAGCAAGGCCGACTTCCTGAACTTGGTCAAGAAGGCTCCGGTGATCCATCCAGTGGAAGGCGAGACGTACGACGAGGAGACCGACGAGACCGTCTTCGAGGTCACGTTGGGCCAAGCATCGGCGGCACGATACTTCAACAGGCAGATCAGGACCCGCTGCATTGTGGCAGGCAAAGACTTGGCGCCCTACCTGCCACCGAAGAAGGTACAGGTCCGCTGCCCGGGTGCCAGCGACAGTCTGTCGGAGTGTGCGGAGTGCATCATGTCTACGTACGACTTCGACCACGAGTTCGAAATAGCCGAGGATCCGAAACGGGCCCTGCAGCTGATCGATCGACCGGAGCACGTACTGAAGTCGCAGATCAAGACGCGACTGGGGATACCGAACAAGTGCAAGGTCAGCATCGAGACCACAGAGACGTTCAACATCGAACACATTCAGCTGATCCCTGAGATCGACTACTCGGACAACGGCAATCCGTACGTACTGCGGGACGCCTACTTCGTGGGTCACGGTCTGACGCCCAACCGTGGCTATGAGTTCGAGGGCTTCACTGTGCCGGAGCCGTTCAAGCAGTACGCCACACACGTGTTGATCAAGAGTCGGCCAGCGCAGTCCAGCATCGCCACGTTCCAGATGACACCGGCACTGCAGGACCAGCTGGACGTGTTCCAACCAGAAGACGATCAAGGGATCGAGGAGAAGCTGGAACACATCTACCGACATCTGGCGATCAACGCCACCAGGATCTTCGAGCGACCGTTGCTGCACGAAGCAATCGACCTGGTATTCCACAGCCCACTAACGTTCCGCTTCAACGGGGAGCAGGTACGGAAGGGCTGGCTGGACGTTCTGGTCCTTGGGGACACCAGAACGGGCAAAGGCTATGTGGCAGAAGGACTGATCAGGTACTACCAGCTGGGAGAAATCGTGTCCGCTGAGAACTGCAGCTTCGCTGGCCTGGTGGGTGGCATGCAGCAGGTCCGGAATCGATGGGTGGTCACCTGGGGCAAGATACCACTGAACGACGGCCGACTGGTTGTGGTGGACGAGGCCAGTGCACTGAACGTTCTGGACTGGGAGCGACTGAGCCGAGTCCGATCCGAAGGTGTGGGTGAGATCATCAAGATCCAGACGGAGACCACGACGGCAAGGACCCGACTGGTCTGGCTGGCCAACCCGCGATCGGGTGCACCAATGAACACCTACTCCACCGGCGTCGAGGCAGTCATGGAGTTGGTGGGCAAGACGGAAGACGTCGCTCGCTTCGACTATGCGATCAGCGTTGCTTCCAACGAGGTGCCCAGTGCCGTGATCAACAGGTCCTTTGCGGCGAAGATCAAGAGTCCGTACACACAAGAGCTCTGTCGCCAGCTGGTCCTGTGGGTCTGGAGCCGGAAGCCGTCCCAGATCCAGTTCGACCGGAAAGCGTCAAAGGCGATCCTGCGATCCGCCCAGGAGCTGGGCAAGGCCTACACCTCCGTAGTGCCTCTGATCCAAGTCGAGAACGTCCGCATCAAGCTGGCCAAGGTGGCTGCAGCGATCGCCGGCCGGCTGTTCAGCCATGATAAGACCGGCGAGAAGCTCGTGGTGACTGAGGAACACGTCCACGCGGCTGTGGCGTTCCTCAACAAGCTGTACACCAGGCCGTCGATGGCCTATGACCAGTTCAGCCGGACAGTGCTGGATCGGACCACCTTGAAGAGCACCAAGGAAGTGGATCGGATGATCGACAACCTGGAAGGCCACGCCCTGGACTTCGTCGAGGGCTGTCTGGAACAGAATCAAATCACCTTGACCGACATCACCGACTACGCAGGTGTGGACAAGGATCGAGCGAGGGCGATCGTCAGCGCCCTGGTCCGGCAAAGGGCCCTGATGAAGGAACACGGGGCCTATCGCAAGAAGCCGGCGTTCATCAACTACCTGAAGAAGCGGCGTGCCTACTACCTGAAGCACGGCACACCCAAGAACACGTTTGGAGGGTGAGATGCGAGTCACCAAACGATTCAGTTGGGCAATGGCCCACCGACTGGGCCAGGGCTACCCGAAGGCCTGCAAGAACATCCACGGCCACACGTACCATTGCGAGGTGACGATCGAGTCCAGCACCCCGAATGAGTACGGAATGGTGATCGACTTCGGGGTGATCAAGTCATCGCTGGCTGGCTGGGTCAACAGTAACCTGGATCATGGAGTGCTGTTGGTCTGGGACGATCAGGAACTGATGGATATGCTGGCCGCATTGGGGTCCAAGTTCCACATGATGCCGGACAAGTACGACAACACCACTGCAGAGAACATCGCTCACATGTTGTTCCACGTCTTCGCACCGATCGTTGAGGAGTACCAGGACACGGTGCTGGACGAAGTCAAGGTGTGGGAAACGGAGATGTCCTACGCCGCATTCAGCAGAAGGGATCATTGGCGATGCGACTGAACCTGAACGAGATCACCGTGCCAACCATCCAAGGCGAAGGTGCCTGGATGGGCCGGCCGAGCGTCTTCGTCCGAGTCCAAGGCTGCAGCATCCGATGCGGACGCTGCGACACCAAGAAGAGCTGGGACCAGGACGAGGGCACCACCTTCAGCATCGAGGCGATCTTGGCGGTACTGAAGGCCAACCCTCGGATCGATGTGGTCATCACTGGTGGGGAGCCGCTGGACCCGATGCATGTCGAAGGCGTGGCTGCACTCTGCAAGGCGTTGTTGGTGGCCGAGCATCCGGTCACAATCGAGACGTCTGGGATGGTGCCGTGGTTCGACCAGATCGAGGACATGCTGCATTGGGTGGATCTCTGGTCGATCTCCCCCAAGCTGAGAGGCATGAGCCCGATGGTCGGCTCCCAGTTCAATGACGAGCTGATCGGCAGGATGACATACGGCCGAGGGAACGTCCAGCTGAAGTTCGTAGTGGACGTCCGCTGCGCTCACGACGAGATCAAGGACATCGGCGAGCTGATCGGCGACGGTGGGCTGGAGTGTGTGGAGCATCTGATCCTTCAGCCGATGACACGACCCAACGACGGTGTGAAGGCGATCCTGAAGGCGTGGGCTGATTTGGCCAAGATCGTGATGGGCGTGCCTTGGCTGGTGAAGCTGAGGCCACAGATCATACCGCAGTGCCACAAGCTGGTAGGGATGGTGTGAGATGAAGCCGAAGCTGATAGTGGACTGGGGCTCGTACGACACAGCGGTGGAGCAGCTGGCGGAGCGGATCCGCCTGGCGGGTGTAACGCCCGGGGGCGTGATGGGTGTTCCGCGTGGCGGGTTGATCGCTGCAGTGATGCTCAGCCACCAGTTGGACGTACCGTTCGTGCCGTTCCGGAAGGATCGGATCACCTCCGACTTGCTGCTGGTGGACGACATCTGCGACACCGGTCACACACTGTCCAGCATCCTCGGGCCGCAGGACGGGACCGAAGTGCAGTACCGACCGTTGGCGATCGGTGTGGTGGTCTGCAAACCGAAGGGCTACCGGTACCTGGAAGAAGGTCTGTGGGAGCTGCGCACGTTCTTCGGCATGGCCGCAGCGACCGAGGACTGGATTGTGTTCCCCTACGAGATCGCAGAAACGGAGGATGGCTACAATGGCACTGCGGGATGAAGACATCAGGTTTGACGACAACCTGCGCCGGGACAGGGCGATGGGGGCGATCACGATGTTCCTTCAGGCCCTGGGCCTGGACATCGATTGCGAGGATCTCAGAGAGACCCCTCGCCGGATCACTGACATGTACGCCACATTCTTCCGTGGCCTGCCGGATGTTTGGACCCACGAAGGGCCACCGGAGATCACGACGTTCACCAACGACGAAGGTGTCGAGGAGATGGTCCTGTTGAAGGACATCGAGTACGTGTCCGTCTGCAGCCATCACTTCCTGCCGTTCCACGGCAAGGCGGCCATCGCGTACGTGCCCGCCAAGAAGATCATCGGCATCTCGAAGCTGGCCCGGGTCCTGGACTACTTCGCCGCTCGGCCACAGCTGCAGGAACGGCTGACCAAACAGGTCGCGGACGGCATCCAGGACCTGTTGAAGCCGTGCGGTGTTGCTGTTCGGATCTGGGGTACTCACGGTTGCATCTCACAACGGGGAGCGAAGAAGCCGGACAGCGTGATGGTCACGACTGTGATGACCGGCTGCTTCAAGGACGAGGAACTGCAGTGGCGTGATGCGTTCCTCAGGGAGGTGAATTCATGAAGCCTGTTGGGTTCCCAGAGTCCAACAAGACACTCGCTCCCCCGAGGGGCATGACCGAAGAGGAGTGCAGCACTCTGGAGGTGTATACCGATGGAGAACAATGCATCTCCTGTTGGGAACTGACAGACGAGGAACTGATGGAAGTGCTGCAGACTAAGCGGATCTGGGTCCATGTGTGGTTTGGTATGACCCAGCCGCCAATCGCAGCTAGTGGCAAGTGCCCGTTCAAACGGGACGGAGAGGAAGACGACCAATGAAGCTCGCACTGATCACACCGACGTCGGCGTTGAAGGACTTCGCCGTCCAATCGGACGGTATCCATCTGTGCCTGGTCCAGGAAGTACTGCGGGACGAAGCCTACGCCAGTTTCTATCGGGAGCGTAGCGATGTCGGCGACACCATCATCTTGGACAACGGCACGTTCGAGATGGGCAAACCGGCGCCGATGGAAGACATCATCAGGGCAGCCGAGATCGTAGATGCCGATGTCGTTGTGGCGCCCGACTATCCGGACAAGCCGTGTGTGGACACCTTCAAGGCAGCAATCGACTTCTCCGAGGTGCTGCCGGCCAAGTACCGGATGATGCTGGTGCCACAGAGCCTGATCGGGGACGTGCGGGACTGGCTGGACGGCATGGAAGCGGTCCTCTGCACCGAACAGAAGGTGACCGATCTGCTGAAACCGATCATCGATCGGATCGAGATGGTCGGTGTCAGCATCCTGTCCTGTCCGAACGCCTTCGGGCCGATGATCGGGGACACCGAGCCCGAGATCTGCCGCTTCACCGCCTTCCAGTTCCTGAAGTGCGTACTGCCGTGGCGGAAGGGCGTACGGCCGATCAAGATCCATTGCCTGGGTGGTGGTGCACGTCTGGACCTGATCCGCTACTACGATTGGGCGTTCAGCATGGACACCTCCTCGCCTGTCTGGCACGGCTGGTTCGGCACCGCCTACGAACACGGCTTCCTGCCATCCGGCAAGACCAAGACGCCGGTCAACTTCCAGGCCGAATGCCCCGATCTGTACAAGGGCGTGATCCAGAAGAACATCCGGCAGCTGAAGGCGTCCGCCAAGCAGGCCGAGAGCACGGCGCTCCGTTGCGCCTCCGAACTGGAGAAGGTGAGACCATGTGTGTCAGCCAATATGTCGAAGTTCGATTTCAGGTCGTAGGTTTCCACAGCTGGCCGGACGCACCGAAGGAGCTGCTGTTCCTTCGCAACGTCCACCGACACACGTTCCACTTCCGTGTGCGGGCTTCGGTCAAGCACACCGACAGGGCGATCGAGTTCACGGTGATGAAGCGCTACCTGTACGAGGTGATTATCAGTCACTTTGGGCCCAACTGTGCCGCGGACTTCGGATCCAAGTCCTGTGAGATGTTGGCACAGTGGCTGCACGACAACGCCAAGGAGTACACCGATGAGATCGTGGAGATCGGTGTCTCAGAGGACGGCGAGTTCGAAGGGATACTCCAATGGCATCAGACCGTACGCCCTGGATAGAGATGCTGGAGGACTTCTATCGAGCGCACGGCCTTCCCCTCGGGGACGGCTCGATGCAGAACGCGCACTTCCACATGCTTCTCCTCACCGAGGAGGTGGGCGAGCTCGCCTCGGCTGTCAACAAACGGAAAGAGAACAAGACGGTTCCCGACGAGTTGGCAGACGTGTTGTACGTAGCCGTCGGCATGGCGGTGTCGATGGGCATCGACATCGAGGACGTGTTCCTCAGGATCCACAACGCCAACATGCGGAAGAAGCTAGCGAAGTTGGAGGAGCTCCGTGGTCGCCATACGAAAGCCAAAGGCAAAGCGTAGAGCAGCCCGGCTCCTGCCGGGGAAGGTGATTGCGGTCGACACCGAGACCGATGGCCTCAACGTCTATCGAGGCCATCGGCCGTTCCTGATCGTCTTCGCCAACACCGACGGCGAAACGCACATCACGTGGTGCGACAACAAGAAGGAGATGGCGTTGGTCCGTCAGTGGATGGCGGACCCCAGCATCGTCAAGATATTCCACAACGCGAAGTTCGACCTCAAGATGCTGGCCGCCGTCGGTGTTCAGGTGAAGGGCCGCATACACGACACGATGATCCTGGGCCATATGCTCAGTGCCCAGGGGCCCGCAGGACCGGACTACCAGGACAACTGCCTGGCGCGGTTGAAGATGGAAGTGCTGGCGGCCAAGTTCCTACCGGACCAGCGGAAGCTGACTGGACCAGCAGACTGGATCAAGCAGCATCGACACTCCTTCCAGAAGGAGCATGGCCGGCCGCCGAACTACTCGGACGTGCCACGGGACCTGATGGACGAGTACGCCCGACAGGATGCTTTGATCACACTGCAGTTGTTCTATCTGTTCTTCCCACACGTGAAGCGCCTGAACCTGAAGGACGTCTACGACGTCGAGATGGAGTTGCTGCGCTACATCATCGAGATGGAAGACCGTGGCGTGATCATGGACATACCGTTCATGAAGCGCCGGGTGGTCGAGCTGACCAACCTGGCGGATGCCTCTGAGAAGAAGCTGCGGGAGATGTGCAAGCCGATCACCAAGTGGCGGAAGAAGACCCGACAGCGGCAGGGGCAGAAGTACAAGGTCCGTGTGAAGGAGATCATTGAGCCGAAGAACATCAACTTCAACTCCGATCCCCAGATGCAGGAGGTGATCTACGGCCAGTTGAAGCTGCCAGTGGTGGCCAAGACAAAGAGTGGTGCACCCAGCCTGGACGAGCGGGCCCTCAGCCGACACAAACACCCGTTCACCAAGGAGCTGATCCGCTGGCGGCAATACATCAAGGTGAGGGACACGTACTTCATCGGCTACCAGGAACGCATGGTCGATGGTGTGCTCCATCCCAACTACGCGCAGCAGGGCACCCAGTCCGGCCGCTTCTCGTCCTCGGACCCCAACCTGCAGAACATACCGATGGAGAGCCAGGTCCGTGAACGAGCTGGCGCCGATGTGATCTACAAAGGTGTGAAGCGGGCATTCATCCCTCGCAAAGGGTTCACCAACTGGCACTTCGACTACTCCCAGATCGAGCTGCGGCTGTTTGCCCACGAGTCCAGAGACAAGCGAGTAGTCGACGTGATGACCTCTGGCCGTGACCTGCACGACGAGACCTGCATCGCACTGTACGGCAAGCTGGACGAGAAGCTGCGGGTCCTGGCGAAGATCGTGAACTTCGGCATCCTGTACGGCATGGGCCGAAAGACCTTTGCGTGGAAGCTCAAGTGTACTCAAGAGAAGGTCGAAGAGCTCCTCCAGATGTACTACAACAACTTCCCTGGCGTCCGAGACTTTCAGCAGCGGGTGATCAGCCAGGTTCGTTCGCACGGGTACATCCACAACTGGGCCGGCCGCCGCTACCATATCAACCCACAGTTCGCGTACAAGGGTGTGAACTACCTGTGCCAGGGCGGTGCGGCCGATGTCCTGAAGCGAGCAATGGTCCGAGTAGGCCGCTTCCTGAAGGGCCTGAAGTCCAACATGATCATGACGATTCACGACGAGATCGTGGTCGAGGTCCACGAGAGTGAGAAGCACTTCGTGCCGAAGGCGATCTGTCGGATTATGATGCACAACCCACAGGTCAACATACCGTTGAAGGTGTCCGCCGAACGTGCGGACGGGTCCTGGGATACCCTGACCAAGGTGAAGCTGACCGAGCTTGGCCTTCCGGAGGTGAACTGATGGTCGCTGTACGCAAGAAGAAGCAACCGGCCGGCCGCTACGAGTGCCCGGCACGTATCGAAGTGGATCGGCAAGGCAACGCTGTGATGGTACGTGTGTACCGGACTGACCGCGATCACCCGTACTCGTTGGCGATGTCCTTCTTCATCGACGACCCGACGATCAAGTCGGGCGACATGTTGATCGTGACCTACGGCACCCTGCGGGACAACCTGCGGGCAATGGCCGGCCAGCTGCTGGGGAGTGAAGGAACCGCGCGGAAACGCGCTTCTAAACCGCGGAGAATCCCGCGAAAGAAGCGTGTCTAGAGTGTGCTTCGCACGGGTTTTCAGGATCCGACCCGAAGAGGTCGGGGTATTTGAGCGGAAGAGGGCAATCCATGACAGCTGTGCATCGGAAGCGACGTGAAACGCGCCGGGCAGCGATAGACCCAGGGACCCAGAAGATCGGCTGGGCTGCCGACTGGCAGGGCAGCATCGCCTACGGCGGCATCAAGGTGACCCGCGGTGACTGGATCCAACGATCGATGGCGATCCTGAAGGCCATCGGTGAGCAGGCTCGGCCGGTGTGCTATGCGGACGAGGTGATCATCGAGATGCCTCGAGTATGGAACAGCCCCGGCGGGGTCCAGTCCGCGCTCAGCGGCTCGACGATGAAGCTGATGTGGTTCGTCGGCATGCTGACTCGACATGTGATGGCTTGGGCTCCACGTTTCCGCGTGGGCCTGTTGGGCGCCGGCATCTGGCAAGGCAACATGAGGAAGGAGCACATCTACAACCGGATGGACCGACGCTACGGCCCGTTGAACTTCCCATCGAACGAAGCCCACTGGGACATCTCGGACGCGATCGGCCTGCTGCATTACAGCCGGACTGATTGCGAGGAGGACATACAATGGGTCTCATGACGGAACGAGTCCGATGCCGTAAGTGTGCGCTGGGCCAAGGACGACTGACGGTGCCACCCACTGGTGTCGATGGCAAGCAGTACCTGACCTTTGTGGGCGAAGCTCCCGGTGCGAACGAAGACCAGTACGGCAAGCCGTTCATCGGCAAGGCCGGCAACATCCTGGTGGAGCTACTGGAGATGCTGGACCTGAAACGTGAGCAGGTGTTGATCACCAACGTCTGCAAATGTCGACCGCCGGCCAACAGGGACCCGTACGACGACGAGCGAGAAGCCTGCATCCATCAATGGTTGATCCACGAGCTGACGGCCCGTGGCGATGATGGCCTGCGGCTGGTGATACCACTGGGCAAGGTGGCGATGACCGCCTTCCTAGGGGAGCGTTCCATCTACGACGCCGCCGGGCGGGTGTGGAGCACGGAGTACCTGACAGGAACCCTGTGGGATCGCCTCGTCCCGTGGGGTGCCCCCGTCCTGCGGGTCTACCCGTTGCTCCACCCCGCCTCGATTTTCAGATCAGGTGAGAACAGGAAGCGCTTTTGGGCCGACGCTGGAAAGCTGAAGCGCTTCCTGGTTGAGAAGTGGTGGCTCTAACGTGCGCTGCGAAGGCCCTCACGGATACGCTCGCGGGGCGTCATGTTGGCGATCGCTGCTCGCCCTTGGCGCTCCGCTGCGGCGCGGGCCCGATCTCGGCTGGCTTGATCACCCTCGGTGTACGTGTAGCACTTACCGCTGTCGCCCCACTTGAAGCCCGGCTTGCCATCTGACTGACATCGACGAACAGGCATCACGTCCTCCTCTCAGGATGCCTCGGGTGGTTCACGGCCCGGCAAACCGATCCCCACCCGAGGCGGACGGCAGCTCACCACGAGTTGTCGTCTTCCACAGTTTCCTTCCAGTCCTCCGGTGTCGGGTCCGGCCGGCCTTCGCGATCGGTCACTTGGCGAAGATGTGCGAGCATGTACCGAACCCGCTCTTCGACTCCGCGCCAGCCGGCGTAGTGGACCATCCGCACTTCCTTGCCGGGGCGGCCTTGGCTGACCCAGAGCCAGTTGAGTTGTGCCGGCAGAGACACAGCTTCGTCACGTAGGTGCTTCTCGATCGCCATGTTGATCGGTGTCTGCTCCCAGAAGAAGTAGGTGCGGACCGTCTTGCCGTGGGCCGGCATCAGCTTCTGTGCTTCCTTGAACATCGGGATGCTGTCCCGGCTGGCGATGAAGAAGCCGGTGTTGAAGTAATGCCTGGCGCCGGTCAACGTAGGCTCTTCACGTATGGCGGTCAGAGCCGCCTGAGGGCAGTCCGACACAGCAGCGAACGGCACCGGGTCCTTCGGCAACAGATCCATCACAGGCCTGAGAGGCACCATGTCCGCATCGAACCACAGGATGCGATCGACATCGTCCTCTACCAGCTCCCACAGGAACGGCTTGATCCAGGCTCCTCGCCAGAGGGGGAACGGCACATGTTCCGGAAGGATCAGCCGAGTCTCGATCTCGTTCAGCTCCCGAAAGCGATCGGTGATGATGTCGCGGATCGGCGCGTAGTGACCATCGCCGTACGTCAACGCTACGGTCTTCATCAGATGCCCAACCTCTCGCATACCTTCGCCTTGAACCTCACATTGGCCGCACGACATTCCTCGAGGGCCCCGGGGTAGACCGGAGCATCCTTCACACGTTCCAGCACGGCTTCGTCGGACAGCTTGGCCAGAGGCAGGATCAACGGGGCGTGCCGCATGGCGTAGAACTTACTGGAGAACGGCACGGCGATGACCTTCCGGCCCAACAGCGTTGCCCAGTACGTGCCGTGGTAGGAACTGGTCACCACACACTCGCCAGAAGCCAGATGACTGAGCACCTTGAAGAAGTGTTCACCGGTGCCGTCGTCCTTGCCCAAGGCCACGGTGGCGCGATCGAACGTAGTAGCCTTCCGAAGCGGACGGGCTGGCTGCTCGTATGCCACAATGGCCTGTGTGGGAGCCTTTGCGCGGAACAACTCGAACACTGGCAGCATACAAGTAGGACAAGGCACCCAATCGCAGTCGGGCATGCCCCAGTCTCGCATGCCTCGCAGCTCGCAGGCCATCAGCCAGTCCGGGTAGTCCGCTTGTTCCTTTCCCCAGAAGTCGTGCCCGTTGGACCACAGGACACGAGTGCCCTGGCAGTCCGCCAACATCTGCTTCAGGCGATCCTGCCAGGGCTCGTGGAACATGCCACCGCCTCCTACGATCAGGTCGCCGTCGAAGGACTGGCCGCCTCTCTGCTTGGTGTAGTTGTCGAAGCCGATCACTTCGTCGATCGGCAGATCGGGGAACAACTGCCACATGCCGTACAGTCGATTGGCCAGGTTGTTCGGATGATCGTAGTAGACGTTGAGCAACACGGGTCACCTCCTACTTGGCTTGCTTCGCTTCCCGCTTCCTGCGGTTCACAATGCCGGAGATCAGCGCCATCACCTTGGCCTGCGGCGTGGTGGCCATCAGGATCTTGGCTCCGATCCCCATCGCGGACTTCGCTCGGTCCAATGCCAGCTCTCGGGCCTTCTGCTTCTCGTCTTCCTTCAGCTTCTTGCCGTCGAGCTTCTTCTCCTTGACGTACTCTTCCCAGGCGTTGTTGACGCCCACCTCGAGTCCGTCCAGCATTGCCTGGAGCCACGCCTTGCCCACGGCCTTCTTACCGAGCCAGGCAAACACTGCAGCGATCACCAACGACACCATCTGCCCCAGACCACCGCCCGGGATGGCGTCCAGCACGCCCTCGCCATCCGCAGCTACTTCCACGGCCGGCCCTGCCTCCTGGGCGAACACCACCATCGGAAGCAGCACAGCAAACGCCACGATCAACGCCGCCATCAGATACCGCATGCGTCCCTCCTTTCAAGAGGTTGGTTACTCGTCACCGCCAAGCAGACCGAGGACCCGGCGTTCCACAAGCCGCGGCTTCAGGTCCTGCATCAAGCCACAGCCCCAGGAACACCAGTGCTTCCAGCCGTTGTCCTGGTAGTAGGAGCACCCAGTGCAGCTGCCCGGTGCCTGCATCACCTTCACTGTCGGCCAGCCACCGAAGACCACATCACCGTTGGTGACACCGCAGATCGCCAATGCCTTGCTCTTCACCCAGCCGGCCAAGTGGGCCATGCCGCTGTCATTGCCCACCAGCACATCGGTCTGCTGAATCACGGCAGCGATGAGGTGCTCGTCATCGGACATGAAGCGACGTGCCGGGATACGGAACACGTGATGCTTCTTGTCCCGTGGCCGATCGATCAGGTAGACCGCTACGCCCTGCTTCTTCAGGCGATCGATCAGTTCGTGGTAGCAGCGCAAAGGCCATTGCCGCATCGCACTGTTGGCAAACGGTACGACAGCCACGATCGGCCGGCCGTCCCGTTTGGGCAGCTTCAGGAACTCAGCGGCCTTCTCACGGGCCTCGTTCCTGATCTTGATGTCCCAGCCCTCGATCTCATGGAACGGGATGTCGAACTGCTTGGCGAAGAACTGATGCCGGTTCCAGCCGTACAGCTCACAGGTGGCGTCCATCTCGATCATTCGCAATGGTGAAGAGTGGCAGGCGAACTCGCCCACACGACGATCCTCGTCAGTCAAGTCCAACACCGGGACCCGATCACAGGCCGCCAGACGAGCCCAGTGCATCCGTTGCGGCACCGTTGTTACGCGTACCTGGATTCCCTGTGCCTTGTTGATACGGTCCAACGCCTGGACGATCACACCCTGCATCATCGTATCACCGATGCCGGCACAGTCGATCGCATTGCCGTCTGCAATCCGGGCCGGGCCGATGAAGTCGAACGTCTTCGGTAGCGGCTCGTGCCGAGTCACCACGTGGATCGGCAGAACAACGGTGTCGAAGTACTTGCCAGGACCCCACAGGCCTCGAGGGCATCTGGACTGGACCCACTTGGCCCGCTCTGCTACGTTGCAGCCACAGCCGTAGCGTTCCGGATGCTCCAACGTAGCGTCGTTCTCCGGATCGCCACAGTAGATGTGGCCGTCCAACTCACGCTTGATCGGTTCCAGCGTGTCGTCACCGTTCTCATCCCACACCAACTGCTTGCAGACCTTGCAGATGTCCACACGCATCCGTGTGATGGACGGCTCTTCGCGACGGGGATGATCGATGTCCTCTGGCGGGTCCTTTGGCTCGATAGGCAGGACCTCGTTGCCGACGATCTTCTTCGGCTCGTCAGTCTGCTGACCGGAGATGTGCACTCCGTCGTGGGCGATGGTGATGACTGGCATTCGGTCACGCGGCGCCTCGGGCGCCTGCTTCTTCTTGCCTCCACAACCACCGCACGTCTTCCTGGTCTTCTTCCCAACCGGTTGCGTCGTCTTCTTCTCGCCATTCGTGTTGCCGGTCACGATGGCACGCTCCTCTCCTCTACGTTGCCGACTGCAGCAGACCGTTGCTGAACGTCAGATCAATGGTGGTCAAGTCCAACGTGACCCAGCATTGAGAGCCGTTCGTGGTACACGAGGCAGTGACATCGGTCACCACACTGAATGTTCCCGTGTAGCCGCTGGTCTCGCAAGAACAACTACAATCACAGGAAGCGGACCCGCTCGGCAAAGTGCATGTCGCGCAGCTGGCCGACACCACCCTGCCTCCCTTGTCCACCTTAATCGTCTTGATGAAGCCCACCTGGCCGTCACCGCAGCCCAGACAGTCGTACGTAGTACCGCCCTCACCGCTGCCGGAACCCGGGTCCGGTGGACTACCGCTGCTGCCGCTGCTGGCTCCGCCATCACAATCGAACGACGGGTCGAACGGATCGGGGTTGTCGTTCTCACAGTCCGCTTCGGTTTCGTAATCCCCACCACCATTCTCTCCGACCGGCACACAACCCACACACGGCACGAAGATCCAGCCGCCCAGGTTGTTGCAGTCCGCTTCACAGGCAGCCAGTGTCGGGTAGGCACCGAGGTTGTCGTTCCGTTGCTGACAGTTGCCGTTGGGCAAGCAGTCCCAGGTGGGGCCGTTCTGGCCACCACCACCCGGTGCACCCGGCCCCGGCCGAAGTGTGCCGTCCTCGTCTGTGTACAAAGGTCCACCACAGAAGCAGGACTGGTCCTCTTCGGGCTTCGGCAGATACCAGTTGCCTCCAAGCTCGCTGGCGATCTCCTGACGCCGTTGTGCGTTGAACACCTCGGACTGCAGAGGTCGGTTAGACGTCTCCAGGATCATGTTCCGAGTGATGAAGTCGTAGGTGATCCCGCGGATGGTGGTGCCGTTCAGGTCCGACGGGTCGTTGATCTCGGCACCCAACTCCATATCCGGATCCAGGCCCTTGATGTGGGCCGTCAGATCACCGATCCGATCCGGACCCACACAGTAGCGATCATACAAGGCACTGAGCATCTCGTACGCCGCTGCGGTGAAGTCGATGGAGCAGCCACTGGCACCACTGTCGTAGTAGCGGTACAGCTCCGGATGCTGCTCGATGTAGGTGCCTTCGTCGACCAGTCGGGAATCCCCTGTGCTCAGACTGATCGTGAATGTGTTCTCCAACGCCGTGTAGGTGAACCAGCAGAGGATGACAGGCGCAGGCGGCGGCGACACCGAGAAGATGCCGGTCCGGATGATCGTGATCTCGAAGTAGTAGTGCGCGTTGGCCTCGTCGTAGTAGATCGGGATGTTGTGCATATCGAACACGGTCTGGCCGATCACCAGGTCTGCGGTGACCCCCAACTGGACTCGGACCCAGGCGTCCTCTTTACAGTTGCAGTTCTCGTCCAGGTAGCGGCTCACAGCGAAGTCGTCGGGGATGATGTACTTGAAGATGTACTTGTTGCTCTGGTCCGGGTCCTGAGTCACGCTCTCTTGTGGGATGAACAACAGGTGTCGACGTTCATAGTTACCGCAGCCCTCGATCCGGACCTCACCGTACTTGTCCTCCAATGACTCGCCCAAGGCTCCCTCGACGATCAGTGGGCTGTCGTTCTCTGTCGGGTCGATCTGGTTGTAGTTGCCCTCCTGCAGATCCACTGTGCCGATGGTCGCCATCGAAGCGAACATCAGCTTCGGCTGCAGCTCGCCACTGACGTCCACATACTCGATCCAGCAGACGCCGTCCTCGGTGTGGCGAAGCACCTCGTTGATCCAGTTGTCAATGGACTGACCACCTTTGTCCATCTTCGGCAACGGGATGTCCGGCAACGTGCCCAGAGCGTAGCCGCCAGGCAGCATGTCGGACGGCAGCTCGTCCAGCAGAGTGGTCAGCACGGTATGTGCAGTGGTGTTCTCGCTGAACCTGATCTTCGAGGACCCGTTGATGGTGGCTGGGGTCTTGACCAGACGACGGTAGCGGTCCGCGCAGAGGTAGATGATGCCTTCACCGTCAGACCACTGCTCACGGATGTCCACCACACGACCGCGGAACACAAAGCCGAGATCGTCATCGGTGTAGGTGACCTCAGTGCCGACCTGCAGAGCAGCTGGGTCGTCCTTCTTCAACGCGTGCTCCGCTTCCAGGATGCTTGCCTGGTTGAAGCCGCGGGTCAGTCTACGGATGGTCAGTTTGCTGACCGACTCCAGAGCCGTTGCCATTGTGCTAGCTCCCATATCCAGTGACGAAGGTCATGTCCACGCCCACACGGTCAGGGTAGGTCAGGTCACTCACAGCTACGTCCGCCAGATGACAGGTGCCCTCACTGACACCGTCGATCGCCAGGTCGCCTTCGGTGCCCAGCCGCTGGAACGCCCAGTCCTTCACAAACGCTTCCACACGACGACGCGATGCAACACGGCCACGAGCTGTGCCAGTCAGAGCAAGCATCGACGTGATACGAACCAACTTGAGAGGCGGCCCGGACTCGATACGGATCGGCGCTGCGCGGAACACGGTCTTGAACTGCGTCCGATCGGTGGCGACGTACTCGACGAAGAAGTCGCTGGCCTGGATCCGCTGACCGTTGAACACCAACTCGCGAGCCACTGCTGCAACGAACGCTGTGCCGAACTGGAGCGCGTAGATGATACCGGCGTTGTTGTCCACCGCTTCAACGGTCACCTGCTGCAGGACAACGTTCTCGATCGTCTGTGGGCGATCGGGCCCGATGATCAGATCGCCCCGGGTCCCCTGCATACGGGCCAGCTCCCGCAGACGGGCCTCGACCGCCAGGCGACGGTCCAGACCCCAGTCCTGCCCCACACCGATCGCTTCCCACACTCCGTTCAAGGTGACGGCCAACGTGCCGTCGTTGTTGTTGACGAACGTCACGTAGTAGTCCGTTGCAGCCAGCTGCACTTCCCCCTCGTCGGTCAGGAACTGGATGTCGCGAGCGCCGTCCTGGTTGGTGAAGCTCGGCAACTTGTAGAAGTCCACCGAGTTGGCCAACATCTCGTACCACGTGGAGAAGAAGTCCACGTCGTTCCGATCGACCCCCTTGTACACCCACATCTCCTGTACGATCGAGTCCACCGAGCTACCGCCGGCCACAGTATCGCCCACACGGGCGGCACTGCTGTCGCTGTTGGTGAAGTCTCCAAGCGTAGTGCTGAACGGGCCGTCCGCTGCTCCGTCCAAGAAGTGGAAGATGCTGTCCGGCGATCCGTTCTCGGCGCCGCCACCCAACTGGTGTGGGTTGGTGTCCACTGCCGTATCGGAGTCGTCGATGATCGCACCGGCACCGTCCGGCATCCGAGCGTGGAACCGCTGTACACCGAAGCTGCTGAGCATCTCGTGTTGGACCCGTTCAGTTGTGGTTGGGCTCCTGATCTCGATCAGACAACCACCGTTGCCGGCCTGTCGATCCACCCAGGCGTGCGTGGTGGCTCCGGACGCACCATTCACGTAGTCGCCGGACGGTAGGTCCACATACACACCAGAGGTCAGTTTGTAGCCTCGACCGACGCCGGCCGGCCCGTCTTGCCAGGTGTCCGTTGTGGCGCCGGTAAACACGCCGTAGTGCTTCCCCGGGCTGGAGTCCTTCACCCAGCCGTCGTCCGGATCCTCAAGGCAATGCATCACCAGGGTGAAGTTCTCCCAGACCTGCCACTGGCCGTAGTCGTTGTCCAACGGCAGATGATCAGCGTTCGGGTTGCCGTACCACAGGTACAGATCGAAGTCCTCGCCAGCCACTGTGCTGGTGGGTCGGACCCAGACCATACACTCGCCGCTGTCCGGACTCCATTGTGCCACTTCAATGGCCAGCTGGTCCCAGCCCCAACGATCGGTCGTGGCTCGAAGATCGCCGCCGTCCATCCTCGCTGCCTCCAGTACGGAGTCCATACCCGGCGTGTCCTGTGTGAGGCAGATCTGCAGGCCGGATCCGGTGACGGTCATCTTCGCTCCGTCCACGGTGATCTTCCGCTGCGTGGACCAGGCCTGGCGTAGCTTCTCCTGAGCCTCGTACGGGCCGATGGAGTAGGCGTTGTCGGACCCGGGTCGTGCGTTCCCTTCCACGCCCGTACTGTTCTCCTCGATGGCAGGCGGCACACCATCACGAAGCAGGTAGGAGTCGTCGAACGGTACGGCGAACAGCTTGTTGGTGGGGACGATGGACTGGAACTCGTCGGCAATGTCCTCGTCCTGCTGGTTCAACTCGCCACCGAATCCCAGCGCAGTGCCATCGTCGGAGACGTTGGCATTGGACGCCACGATCGGATCCGCCGTAGTCGGCAGACTGATGTTGAACGCTTCGTTGCTGCAGTCGAATGCAATGGAGTTCGTCACCTGGGTCGGCTGCCGCAGATACAGGCCATCGTAGCAACCAAAGAACATACAGTTGTCCACATACGCGGTAGGCTGGGCCACGTTGTAGGTGTTGAACCCGACCTTCACACCCCAGTGCGAGGTGCCCGGGAAGTTCAGGAACATCGAGTTCCAGATCCTCACATCGAACTCGTTGCACGTGTTGATGCCGTTGGCGGCCGCCACATCGTTGCCGTTGAAGATGCAGTCGACGACCTCAATGAACGCCGGCGGCTTGTCCGTGGCGTCCTGATCGAAACGCAGCATATCCACCTGGCCTGTGGGCGAGCCGCTTCGGGTCCAGTACTGATGCTCCAGGCGAACGGTGCCCTTCAACGAGCCGCCCAATCGAATGGTGATGGACGTGCCGCTGCTGAAGGAGTCGCTGATGTCGGTTTCAAAGCCGACAGCACCTTTGCCCTTCTGTGGGATGGCGGACGTGATCCTCAGCCGATGGCCGTTCAGATCGATGTCGTGCGTAGTGCCGGCCGAGATCGAGTACGGGCTGATCTGGACCAGATCGATGTCGCCAGTCAGACTGACGATGTCCGCCAACGCCGCTTCGAGATCGGCGTAGTCGCCGTTCTCGCCAACCAGGTACACGCCACTGGTGATTGCCATGTCTCTCTCCTATTTGGGCAGGCCGTTGGCTCCGCCGCCGGTCTGGGACAGTCGATCCACTCGAACCTTCAGGACGTCGATCTCCGCAGTGGCCTTGTCCAAGGTCCTCTTCTGCTGCGTCATCGTACTCACGACCTTCTCACCGAACGTGGTGACTGCCGGCGCGAACCGTTCGGTAGCCTGCAACATGTCCGCCAAGGCATTCTGGCTGGGCTCGAAGGCGGTCTGCAGACCTTGGAAGGTGGTCACTACTTCCTGCGCAGCCGGGATGATCACCTGCCCGTTCTTGGCCACCTCGACGTTCACCTGTGCGAACTCGTCCTTCACGTTGTTGATGAAGTCCGCCACCTGCTTTGCGGACTGACCAACGGCATCGATCTCCTTGCTGATCTGCTCTGCCCCGGGCAACGCCACCTGGGTGGCACCACGTGCCTCCTCCAGGGACTCGAGGTATTGGCCACGCGCCTCCAACGCCTGCTGCTGTACCTCGGGGGTGATCTGAGCCCGGCCGACTTCCTGTGAGGCAGACGCAGCAGCCTTGGCGTACTTCTCGGCATTGTCCAGCACCTTCAGCTGCAGCTGGATGAACTTCTCTGTGGCCTTGATCCGGTCCTGCAGCTTGGAGTTGATCTCTGCTTCCTTGGCCGCGATCCGTGCCTCCACGGCCTCGATGTTCTTGTCCGCCGTCTCGATCTGCTTCTTGAGATCCAGGATCGCTTGGTCACGTTGCTTGAACGCCTCCACTGAGGCTTCGGCTGCCTTTGTGGCTCGATCCAAGATGGTAACGGCCTGTTTCTCACGCTCGGCTCGTTTCTGCTCTGCCGTGGCCAGCTCGTCCTGGATCTTCTTCTGCCGTTCCAGCAGCTGACTCCGCCGTTGCTGATTGTCGTCCCTGGCATCTGCAGTGCCCAGCTCCTTCTGGATCCTGGCCAGCTCCTCCTGCAGTCGCACCTCTTCCGCGGTCGGGCCAGCCAGCCGTTCCAACTCAGTACGCAGTAGGCCAACCACACGTGCGGCCTGCTCTGTACTAGAGATGCCGCCGGCGATCGCGTTGTTGAAGTCCTTCTCCAACTGGACCGCTTCCGCCAATGCCGGGTCCCTGCGGCGCAGCTGTGCAGCTTCCAACCGTTGTGCGAAGCGTTCGACTGCTTCAGTGGACTTACGACGTGCGTCCACCAACTTGTCGTAGACCTTCTGCAGCTCATCCAGCTTGTTCTGTTCGATCTTGATGACGTCCTCGGCCGCACTTCGATAGGCATCGATCTCGTCCTGAGCTGCAGTCCGCAGATCGGCCACGTACTCACGACCGAGCCTGAGGATGTTGTCCCGCTCGACTGCGATCGCCTTGGTCAACGTGCCGTAGGCCTGTGCGACATCGCCAGCGGCCTTCTCAATGTCCAGCTTGAACTGCTCCAGTTCCTTGGCACTGAGGTCCGTGCGGGAAGCCTGTGTCTGCAGTGCGGCCAGGTTGGCGTTGAACACCTGGAAGCGTTGCAGGATCACATTGAAGTCGGCCTCGAACTGCTTGGCGCCCTCGAGGACACCGGACAGGCCACCAGTCTGCAGTTTGGCGTAGGCGGTCTCCACTCGGCCCAGGATGCTGACCCACGCCTCCTGGGTCTGCTTGATGATCTGTGCACCATTCTGGAGAAGCTTCTGAAGCCGTACGGCCTTCTCCCTCTTCGCGTTGCTCTCGTCCGCCAACCGATTCAGACGAGCCTGTAGTGCAGCCAAGCGCTGCAGGTCCTCGACCGACGCCTTGTTGGCGTCCCTCAAATTCTCGAGGAACTTAGCTTCGGTGGCGATGCCGCCCAATGCGATCGAGTACGCTTGGGCCACGTTAGCACCCTTCTCCAAGTACTTGTTGAACGTGTCCATCGTGCCTTCGGCTTCCAGCATCTTCTTCTGGAGCTCGGTCAACGTGTTCGCTTGGCGGAGAGTCTCCTGAGCGGATCGACGCTGATACTCGATGTAGAGACCCAACGGCGGGATCGCCACGGCGATGAACGCCTGCTTGATCTGGTCGCCCAGAGTCGCAGTGCCCTTCACGTAGCGTTCAGTGGCCTTCTCCAACTCGAAGAAGTTGTTGATCGCCTTGCCGATCTGCCAACCGGCGATCGCGGCACCCAGGGCGGCAGCACCTGCACTGGCCAAACTCATCTGAGCCACGTTCTGTGTGAGAATACCCTTCAACTTTGCCCACAACCGACCACCGGTCGCCAACACGACGTTCCGACGTTCGTGTGCTGCCGTACTGGCATTGACTGCAACGGTTTCGGCAATGAAGCCACTGATCGCTCTGTACAGTCCAACGATCCAGGTCTTGAAACCTTCCCAGGCCCGAGAAGCGATGTTCACGACCCAGGCCTTTGTGTTGGTGTAGATCACACCAGTCTCGGTGCCCAACAGCGCAACGGTCGATCGAAGCAGCTTGATGACCGGTGACGTGCCGGCCGCCTGCTCTGCAGTCAGTTTGGCGTACCAGGCCTTCACGTTGGCCTTCAACGAAGCGCCCTCGAACGTCAGCACAGCGGTGAGAGCCTTGCTGAGGCCCGTGACCACCTTCATCGCAGCGGCCACCTGGCTGGCTACGATTCGATAGGTCAACCAAGCAGCGGCCAGCCCGCCAAGGACCAAGCTCAGCTTGACCAACAGCGTGAGCAGCTGCCTGTTGTTCTTGACGAACGCAATGGTGCCCTCGATCAGCGGCTGCAGGGTGTTCAGCAGATCCGCACCGATGGCGGTGGCGAGGTTGACCACAGCAGTCCTCAGCAACTTCAGCTGAGGACCGGACTGCTGGAAGAACGCGTCCAGGCCTTCCTGGGTCCGGCCAGCAGCATCGCCGATCCCTTCGATCGCGTCCCCCATGTACTCCGCGTTCTGGATCAGGGCACTGATGCCACGGAACGCTCGTTGGTTGAACACCTGGCCAATCTCGATCCGACCGTCGGCTGCTGCTTGGGTCAGGATCTGGATCTTGTCCGCCAGGGTCTGGGACTCGAACGCAGCACCGCCTGTGGCAATGCCAATCCCTTCCAACGCCTCCCGTGCCTCCTTGGCCGGGGAGATGAACGAGATGACCGAATTGAACAGGAGCGTGGCCGCTTGCTCACCGGTCTGACCGGACTGTGTGATCGCAGCGAACGCGCCGCCCAGCTGTTCCAGCTCCAGGCCGGCCTGAGCAGCAGTGGGCCCGACAAGCGCTACGGCGTTGGCCACATCGGTCAGACTACCTCGTGTCAGGTCCGCGATCTTGACCAGCTTGTCGCCGGCTTCCTCAAACGAGAGGCCGAAGTTCACACCGGCCGTAGCGAGCGCGTTGAAGGACTCCGCTACGGTGGCTGTGGTCGGAGCGGCCACTCGTGCTGCGGCTGTTACAGCATCGATCGCTTCCTGGCCCTGAAGGCCAGCGGACGCGACATCAAACAGGGCTGCGGACACCTCGGTGTAGGTCAGCCCCACCTCGTCTGCAACTGCCCGTAGCTGCGCCTGGGTCCCAGCCAGCTCCTCGGTACTCTGGCCGAGGATGACGTTGGCACGAGCCAGGTTGGTGGACTCCTCGGCAGCCTGGGCAAAGCCGAAGCCAGCGAACAACGCCGCAGCTCCGGAAATGGCGATCAGGGTCTTCTGCATCTCCTGAAGACCAGCCTCCACGTCCCGAATCCCGTCTTCGAACTGAGCCATTGACTCGTCGGCGATGGTAGCCATCGACTGTGCAGCACTGGCCACTTCGTTGGCCGCCTGCGCAGCGTTGGTGTTGATCGTGACGTCGACCTGCGTGTCCGCCTGCCCCTTCAGGGCGTTGATCTGATCGATCACCTTCTGTACGGACGCCTGGTCCAGACCCAGTGCGATCAGGAACTCTTCGGTGGTGGCCATGACTACTTCCTTTTCTGTCCTCTAGGAGGCAGGCCGGCGAAGAACTTGTCAACACTGACGATGTTCCGGCCGGCCGCCAGCTCGATCTTCCGCCACATCTCGTCCAGGTGTTTCAGGAACCCCTTGAACGACTTCCTGTCTCCGTTCTGGGCCAGTCGCAGCGCTGTGGCCCAATGCTTGGTCTGTCTTGCCTGTCGCCTGATCAAGGCCTCGTAGTGCAGCTCCAGTTCCTCGATACAGTACTCATCCATCACCGCCGAGTACGGATGACCCGCTGCGATCAGCTCGGCGACGAGGTCGACTGTGGCGACTCCTTCTGGGCCCTGCTGCCGCTTACGTCGGCGGCGACCTTCTTTAGGAGTTCTCCTAAAGGGCGGAGATTCTGTCTCGCAATCACGATGAACAGCTCGACTGCCTCCGCCAAGCCCAGCGACTCCACCCACTCAGTGGCTGCCTCGAGGTCATCGTTGAAGTTGTTGTCCAACGTGCGGGCGAGGATCTGAACGATGCTGTCGATGTGCGGTGCGAGCAGCTCCTCCATGTCCATTGCGAGGACAGTGCCCAGATCCATTTTGAGGCTCAACGGCCCCATCGACTTCAGAACGTCCCGCACGATGTTGCCCAGCTTGCCGGACAACTCCAACGACTTCCGCAGGGCCCACTTGCACACGACAATGTCTTTGCCGTCCAGGTGCAGCTCCTGGCGCTTCTTCTCCAACACGACCGCCAGCCGGTCTGGCTTCACGTCTCCCCGGCTCTCAGACTTCGCCATCACTACTTCCCTTCAACGGTGGTCGGGGGCGACCCCAATGGCCGCCCCCTCGCACCTAGTGGACTAGATGTCCTGGCCGACACCGAAGTGGCGGAACAGGCCGAACGGCGCCGTGGGCACCGCGTCGGAGTTGTCCAGCACCTTGAGGCGGAGCTGGAAGTTGGACCAGTCGGCGTCGTCCAACGAGAACGAGCCTTCCGGCTCCAGCTGGGCCTTGGCGAACGAGCGCATGAACTCGTTGCCGGTGTCCGAGACGCCGAAGAACAGCGCCTGCCCGATGACCTCGAGCTTCGTCGCCGGGTAGAAGAGCTTGTTGTCGCGCGTCTCGTAGTCATACGACACGCGGACGAAGTCGCCACTGGTGATGCCGCCGCCAGCGATCGCCTTGATGCCCTTGTACCCGCCGATGATGTCCACCTCGGAGTAGTCCGTGTCCTTCACGTAGGTGGTGACCCCGGTGATGTCCTTCACGACGATGCTCTCGCCGTTGTAGGAGTTCCCGAGGACCCGCACCTCCGTGTCGATCAGCTGGACCACTTCGTCCGTCACCTGCTGGATGGCGTACGCCGTCCAGGTCACGGTGGCGTCCGACGTGGTGGCGCCTTCGGTGGTGTTCCACGTCGGTTCCGATGCCCCCGACGTGCCGGCGACCGTGCACTTGTACACGTTGCCATCCGGAGTCGTGGGCTCCACGTAGTCGCCGACCACATACGCCGTGGTCGCCTGCCACGCCGAAGCCGATGCGGGCCTGCCGACGACAGAGGTGACCGCGTCACCTCGGAAGAACGACCGCAAGTTCTCGGTCGAGAGCTCGTCCAACGTGAAGACGATCTCCTCAGAGATCTCGGTGACGAGCGACCGGTCCTTGCGACGCGTCCCCGTCTTAGCAGAGAAGTGGTCCAGTTCCTCGATCGCCTGCTCCGAGGACGAGTCGACCACGTTCCCCATGTCCCTGAACCCCTCATAGGTGTTCGGGGTGACGGTGTCATCGACAAGGCGGTTGAACCAGAAGCGAGCCCCGCCGATCGTGTAGTTCGACGGCGAGCCGCCCTGATAGAATGCGCACATTCTAAAGCCTCCTTGTCTCAGCGCCTACGGCCGCGGCGACGGAATCGCCTGCGTACCTCCGGAGGCGCATTCTTCCAATGGAACGCCAACACCCTGGCACGTACGGGGCGGATGATCTTCCCGCCTTTGGTTCCTTCCTCGACCCACCGCGCGTACCGGGCTCCGAAACCCACAGTCCACACCAACGGCCGCACCCGACGAGCGCTGCCGCTTGCCCGCAGGTGTCCTGTGTCCGCCGGTGCCTTTCGCTGAGCAGCTGTCAGCGTTGTGTAGACCGCAATCCTGACGGCATCCTCAAGCCGACGCATAAGGACACTTCGTCGCAGGCTGCGTGAGGTGGCGATCACGTGCCGGACTTGCTGTGTCAGCACTCGCTTGCCGGTCTCGAAGGCCGGCATCAGGAACGGCTGCGCCGGGGTAGCTCCCCGGGTGACGAACCTGAAGAATACGAGCGGTCCTCTGCGTCGTCTGGCCATTACGGTGCCTCGATCATGCGAACGTCAAACGTCGTCGCTGCTTGCCACCGATCGCCGTCTGTGGTTCCGACATCGGTGAACGTCACTTCGTCGAATCGATGGACCACAACCGGACTGCCGGCGTAGCTCAACGATCTTGCGGACAAGGCATCACGGACCAGATCAAGGATGTCGTTCGCCAACACCTTGTTGTCCACACTGGCCGCGACCAACGCAAGTACCCCCTCTCCTCGTCTTGCCCGCTTGTCCACCCGGCCGGCCTGCCAGGTGTATGTGATCGTGTTGCCGGCGGCCGGCTGCGTCGGGTCCTCTGAAGGCCTGATGTTCGCAGCTGGCACAACAGCGGTGATGGCCGCCGTACCGTCCAGTACGTGCTTCAGGGCCTCGAACAACTTCGGATGCAGGCTCATTTCCTACCGTCCTTCTGCAGGACCACTTCGTTGTGGTCGTACTCTCCCTGGAGCCTGGCCTTCGGCTGTGTGGCCAGCACAACGAACTTGTCGGTCAGCCAGGGGAGCGCTACGTCGACCCGATCGTTGGGAGCGATCACCGTGTCCAGGGTGTAGAACATGGCGTCGTAGTTGTAGATCTGCCCTTCCTCACCGACCGCAATGGACCCACCACGGATCTGGAGTAGGCCATCAACGTCCCGGGTACTCACCGGCGAAGCGTAGTCGTACCTGCTGGCCCCGGTCGCTGGGTCGGTGGTGACGGTCGGTTTGATGACCGACACACGATGCGGCGTATGGCGTAGCGTCCCCATTGCTGGCTCCTCACCCGACGATCTTGTCGGCGTCGATCACTCGGTAGTTCGCATCGTCGTCGTCCAGCTTGACGTGGAACTTGCCCTCGAGTGCCTTGACGATCTCGCCGGTCCGGACTTCGCCCTTGTAGTCCACCACGACACTGGACCCGGGGCCCAACGGCGGCTCAGAGGCGATGCCGTCGTCCTCGTCTTCGTCGTCCTCGTCCTCGTCGTCGCCCAGCTCGGCTGCCTCCTTCGCCGCCTGCGCGGCCATCTCCGCCTTGACCTTCGCCTGGCGTTCCGCTTCGGCCTTGGCGGCCATGTCCGCCATTGCGCGTGCCTCAGCGTCCTTCTCGGCGTCCGTCTTGTCGTCACCCTTCGTGGGCTCTTCGGCGTCCATCTCCTCGATCTTGACACCGGGGAACAGCGCCTCCAGGCGACGGAACATGAAGTGGTCCCGCGGCAGGTCCGTCTCTGCCACCGACGCTGTGAAGTCCAGCCCACAGGCGACGCCGGTGTAGTTCCTCTCCTTCAGTGTGACTCTGATCACGACTCACCTCGCTTTCCTTTGCATTCCGCACAACCGGTCTCCACCTTGCTCAGTCGCTCGTAGATCTCTGGCAGGTTGTGCACGATCTTCTTATCTGTGTCGGCGATGTTGGCTTCCGTTCGAGCGATCCGTTCACGGCTGGCACCCATGTAGTCGTAGAAGATCCTACGAAGATCCTCATGCTTCACACTCTGCCGGTTGAAGCGCGAAGCAATCTGATGGGTCAGCGCACCGGCGAGGGCAATGATGACGGTACAGAGGATCGCCACCAGCTGCCAGCTCGCGCCGTCACCAACCATGTTGGCCAACATCCTAGTTGTCTCCGTTCCTGAAGCGGCCTTTGACCAGCACGTAGTAGCACGCCAGTACGCCCAGCAGGAACGTGATGCTCGGGTACTCCTTCAGCACGTTGGCGTGTACCCAATCGATCACGTTGTACAGCTTCCCTCCCAGCTTCTCGTTGAAGTCCAGCGCAGCGACGAGAATGGAGATGCCCAACATGATCCACCACGCGGTCCGGTACCAGTGGGGCCTCACGATACGCCATGCGGCGCGGGTCCTTTCGGCGAACGGTGGCCGGTAGTTCTTGTCCGGATGGCCGAACTCCTTCTGGATCTTCCCCATCTGTTCCGTGAGGCCGTCTTCGCCGGTGCCTTGTAGCTGTGTGTCAGGCATCCCTCATTCTCCCTTCGCTCTGCGACTACGCCTCGTCCACGAGTCGGGCGCGGACTTCCAGCTTGACCTGCGCCTTCTTCCCCGCCGGGACTGCCGCCGGAAGATTGATGACGATCTGAGACTCTCCCGTCGGCACCTCGACCACCTGAGTGATCGTGGTCCAGGACCCGGCATCGGAGTCGGTGGGATTCTCCCACTTGTAGGACAACTGCCACTTGGCATTGCCGGTGCTGGTGCCAACCGGCTTCCAGTGAACATGCGGCTTGACATCGCTGCCCTGACGGTAGTCGTGGTCGAACTGCATCGTCCACTTGAGCTCTTGGTCCTGGTTGTCCGCAAACGCCCAGGCATCGTTCGTGGCGTCCCATGTAGGAGAAGAAGCGCCGGGCGTTGCCCTTCCCGGCTCACCCTTCAGGTCTGCCCAGCCCAGGAACCCGCCTTCGTCGTTGGTTCGCGTGGTCATGGCGGTCTCCTATGCGACCTTGTTGCCCGACTCTGTACGGTTGGTGCCGTTGAACGACGCACCGCCGGTCGTGTTCCCGCGAAGATGGTTCACACCGAACAGGTTGTAGTCACAGTTGGAATCCTCGTCGATGCCGTACAGTGCACAGCTCTCGCAGCGGTTGCCGTTCACGGCGAACTCGGTCACGGTGTTCAGGTCGATCCCGTCTTCCGCAGCGTTCTGCACGTAGTTGTTGCTCACGATACCGTTGTCACTGGTCGTGACGGTGATCCCACTGCCGGTCGGATCGACGATGTAGTTGCCGTCCACCGTGCAGTAGTCAGAACTGTTGATGTTGACTCCGTCCTGTGTCGTACCGTTCACATCGACGATGTGGTTGCCGCGCACCGTCGAGCTGTTGGAGCCGGACAGGACGATGCCATGTCCACCGGTTGTCTGGATCCTGTTGTTGCATACCTGAGCGAATGCTGCCGAGATGACGGTGATCCCGGTCGTGTTGGTGTTGTAGATCCAGTTGTCGTTGATCTGGTGATAGGAGTTGTTCACGTCGATCCCATCACCGCCTGTGCCGTTGATGTAGTTGCCGTTGATCTGCCAGAACTGACCGTTGGACTGGATGCCGTCGCTTCCGGCGCTCAGGACGTAGTTGTTCAGGCATTGACCACGCAGCGCACCGCTTCCTACATAGATCCCGATGGACACAGGGTCGTAGACCATGTTCCCAATGACCTGCACGTAGTCACCCGTGCCCACGTCGATGCCGTTGGCACCGGCAGAGTAGACGTGGTTGCCCTCAACGGTGGCCGCGTTGCCGTCGACTTCGATTCCCGACCCGGTGGGGTCATAGACCATATTGCCGACGATCAACGTCCGGTGCGACGTGCCGTCTGAGTAGATGGCCTCGTCGGCTGCACCGATGACCAAGTTGCCGATGACCGAGACATCCTCCGCATCGTTGACGTAGATCGAGTCACCGCCGACGCCGTCCAGCATGTTGCCCTCGACCAAGGTCCGATCCGAACCGCCCTCGACGTGGATGCCGTTCTGAGAGGAGCTTCCCGAAAGGAAGTTCATCACGATCTGGCATTCTGCACCACCACAGTCGATGAGGCTCTCGTCAGTCCCCGCATCACCGATGATGTAGTTAGCCCAGAGGTGATTGTTGTCCCCATCGATGTCGATCCCACGATTCTCGGCATTCAGGATGAAGTTGCACACCATCTGGCAACGGTCTGCAGTCGCGTCCGTGTCCAGCCCGATGTTGCCGCAGTCCTGCATGTAGTTCGCCTGGACCTGACACTCCACACCCTTGATGTAGATGCCGTAGTTGCTGGCTGCGTGGATCATATTGCCGATGAGCTGGCACTGTGATCCATCCACTTCGATGCCGTCGGAACCGGCAAGATGGATGATGTTGCCTTCCATCGAGATGTTCTGCGCACTGCTTGCAACGTAGATGCCTTCGTTGCCGGTGTTGTAGATCACATTGGCCAAGACAGCCACGCAATCCCCGGTTCCTTCAACGGTGATTCCTCGGTCAGCCGGACTGATGATGACGTTGCTGGCAATCGAAGCATAGTCGAGATCGTTCGCCCAGATGCCGTGGTCGCCAGCGTCTGTGATCAGGTTGCCCACGCACGAACAGCGGTCAGACCCTGACAGGTCGATACATGCCGCGGTGGCTGCGGCATCCTGTGCGAGTGAGTTCCCTTGGATGGTGCAGTCAGTACTCTCGCACCGCACTGCGGCCATTGCTCCGGTACCCGCTGCGCCTGCACCTTGAACGAGGTTCCCGTTGATTGCAGTGAACGGCCGGTTCGATAGAATGCCGGCGTTCTGGCACCCATCGACCACGTTGCCTTGCACCACACAATGGTCGCCGCTGTCCTCGACAGCGATTCCGTTCGCTCCTGCGCCAACGATCATGTTGCCTTGGACCGTGCAGTCGTACCCGCGGATGGACAGACCATCGTCCGACGCTTGGTTGTAACACACGTTCCCTTGGACCGTGACGTTGTTGACGGGGCTGGCTGAGTCACCAACTTCGATGGCCTTGCCCGAGCCGCCAACGATGAGGTTGCCCTGTACGTTGCCACGGTCGCCGTCCATGTTGATGGCGTCACCGGCAGCATCGTACACAACGTTCCCACAGATGGTGACGTCCGTGGCGCTCTCCACGTCAACACCGGCACCGCCCGGATCGTTGATGACGTTGCCGAGTACACTGATCCTCGAGATGGCGGCTGCGCCAGCAGTGATCGAGATCCCCGCTGAACCGGCATCCACATAGTTGCCGCCGATCACACTGTCCGAACCACCGTTGGCACCGGCGAGAAGGATGCCTTCGCTGCCCGCGGTGATGTGGTTGTGTGAGACGTTGGTGCCATCACCATCGACAGTGATGCCGTCACCGCCAGCAGAGACGATGTTGCCGTCAATCACATGGCCAACACCGGACACCGTGATGCCGACGAGATTGTCAGAGATGACGATGTTCCCAGTGATCGTTGCGGTGTTGGTCGTGTCATTGCTCGACTGGATGCCGTTGCCGTTCGTCGAGTGGAGATAGTTGCCGGTGATGACCCAGCCCACACCATTGGATCGCATGTGGATGCCGATGTTGGCATTGATGACACTGTTTCCGGTGATGGAGCACTGGTCCGTGTTGTCCAGATCCATCGCCTGACCGGTCACGTTGAAAACGTTGCCGACGATCTTCAGGTGAGTGCAGCCGTTGAAGTTGCACCCCACGCCGTCTCCACCGCCATCGAGCGTGTTGCCGTCGATCACCAACCGGTTGCTGCCGTGCACTTCGATGCAGTGGCTGGTGTGACCTTCCAGAGCGTTGCCCTGGATGACCGAATCGTCGGCATCGATCAAGATCGCAGTGTCGGTGGCATCGCGAAGTACGTTGCCTTCGATCAAGATCCGCACACCCTCATCGATGTTGATGGAACCACCGCTGAGGATGTTGTCGGCGATCAAGCAGTCCAATGCGCTACCGCCGGTGCCGGGGTTGATGTCGATGAGTGCGCCAGCCTCCGACGCAGCCTTGACGATTCGACAGTCCCTGATGACGATCCCCGAGATGTCCTGCGAACTGCCGCTGGTGATCTCCACGAACTTGCTGGAGCGGAAGTCCGTCTCGCTGATGATCCGTTCGATTGTCCAGCCAACACGTGGCGCTGCCGTAGCCGTGAGCCACGGGTTCGTCCACGTCGAGGGAAACCGCCTGTCATGGATGTCATGGATGTGGACGTAATCCGCGGTGAACGGACACGCAATGACAGACTGGTTGCTCGCACACTGAATGCTGAAGTTCCCCAGCTCCGCGTAGTGGGCAGTGCTTCCGATCTGGAATGCGATAGCCGACGGTAGTACGAGTACCGTAGCGTAGCCACAACCAACCAACCGCATCCCCGCCTTCAACGTGATAGGACCGCTGAGCGTATGTGTGCCTGGTGCCGCAATGAAGCAGTCATTCGCTGACCCAGCGTTGACGATTGCAGCAAGGTCCTCGCTCGGATAGACGACGCGAGCGCCAGCCGGATACAGCGATGCGGTTGCGCCCGCACCGTCAGACACGGGCACCGTGCCAACGGCTGCCGCCGTAGCGAGATTCTCCAACTGAACTTCGTCGGAGCCACCATCCTCGTGGCTCGATGCGTGAGCGAGCGGCGCACGTGCGTCGGAGAGTCGCGAGTCGTTCCCGGCACATGCTTGCTGGGCACCCGTACCCAGCGTTCGCAGTGAACCGGTTCCTACCGCAGCGTCGATCGCCATTGCGTCTGCGCCACCCGCATCGTGTGTGGTTGCGTGAGTCTTCGGAGGCTGCGGGTCTGCCAGCTCACCGCTGAGACCCGCGACGTCGATCTCGTCTGTCCCACCGTTCTCGTGTGTCGTGGCGTGGGGACCGAAGCTCTCCATCACCCAGGCGGAGCCATTGTACGAATAGTACTCCGTCTCGGCGTTCACGTACGCGGTGAGACCGATGATCGCCGTGGTGAAGTCCCAGCCACCGCCGTTCCACTCAGCGATGTTGTTCTCCTGGCCAACCCAGGCGCCTGTGGCTACCGCAGCCACGATGTAGCGGTCACCCACACCCGGTGAACCGGGCGGGGTGGTGGTTGTCTTGTTGATGACCGGATCCACCCAGTGGGCGTCTCCGGAGTCCGCTCCCCTCTTGACCGGCGTAGGGAATCCTGAACGAGTCATAGCTGCCCCCTATCCGGCCTTCGGCGTGTACCACAGCTTCGTGGCACCGCTCGCGAGGCACTGGTGCCGGATCTTCACACCCTCTGCCGGGACAGGCACCGTGTCCCCAGAGTCCAGCTCGATTTCTCCGTCGTGCTGCAAACCGTCCCGATGCAGCGCACCGGAACCCTCCATCGACAAGTAGACCTTCTGCGATCCAATGTTGGTGAGAGCGCCGCCGACGCCTTCGACGGTCAGTGTATGCACCGTGTCGTCGCACTCTACCGTGGCCCACTTGGAGTTGACTGTAAGGTCGCCAGCGGCCATGATTCAGCTCCTCTCCGATTACGGCGTAGGGGCGTCCGGCACCGAAGTACGCGGACGCCCCCTCATTCCGTGGACTCAGGCTAGTTGTTGATGCCCCGGACCTGTGCGAGCGCCAGCTCGGACTTCAACGCGAGGCCCGGATACCAGCGAACGCGATACCGCATGGCATCCTTGTCCTCCAGCGTGCCGACCGTGATGACCTGCACACCGCCGTTGCGGCGCGCCATCAGGCCGGTGACGCCCTCTTCCTCGTCCATCGTGGCCAGCATGATCCGACACTGGGTCGCATCGCGCGTGGTCCACGTGACCGTGCCGTCCGAGGTCGTGTTGCCGGGCGTGGTGTCCCACGTCGGCTCGGACCCGCCGGAGGTGCCGGCCGTGGTGCACTCGAACAGCAACGTGGTGTTGCCGCTCGTGGCGACGACCTTGTCGCCGAGGACGTAGGCCGTGGTCGCGGCCCACGCGGACAGATCGGCACGCGAGGTGCCTTCGCTGTCCTCGTCCAGCGGGACCCAGTCGTTCTTGAGGATCGGGCGACCGCGATAGGTCATGAAGACCCTGCCACCGATCGACACCGTCTCCGGCTGGGTGCCGCCGAGAGCGCGCTGCAGCTTGATGTACGAGCGCAGCGTCCGGCTGTTCATCACGAACGCCGGGTTCTCGCCGATCTTGACCTGGTCGATCAGCCAGTCCAGGTGATCGTAGGACAGCGCCGCATCCGACGCGTCGCTGATCTGGCTGGCCTGGAGACCGTCCGCCAGGACCCGCAGACCATCGAACTCCTTCGGCCTGAGCGTCTGATTGCCGTTGATCAGGGCGTTCGCGTACTTGCGACCGACCACCTTGGACTTCTTGGCGATCTGGGTCGCGGCCTGATCGGTCTCGTCCGACATCGTGCTCTCGAGGAACTCGTCCACGTCCACCTGACCGATCAGACGGGTCAGCTTGGTCGTGACCTTGGTGAACGTCGCTGCGCTCTCGCCCAGCGTGTCGTTCACGTCGTAGAACTCGGCGTCACCGAGCGTGTTCTCTCGGTTGTACTCGTACTGCCGACCGGTGATCGGCATGAACGGCACGACGGAGAACAGCTCGTCGGACGTGATGATGTTGTCGATCACGCCCTGCTGAAGCATGGGCAGCGAAAGCTTCTCTGCCTCTGCCTGGAGAAGCGCCATTGTGAAACCCTTCCCAGCAGCGGTGCTGGTACGACTAGTCCTCTTTGCTCACCGTCTGCTGTGCCTTCAGCCCCGCCTTGATCTTGTCCTTGGCGGACATGTCCTTGCTACCGGACCCGTCGCCACTGCCAGGACGATAACCTGTTCCGCCGGGGCGATCGCTGACGAACAGGTTCGCATACTCCTTACGGCCCTTGAGGTACTCGACGTACTTGTCCACGGAGAGTTGCTTCTCCACGAACTTGCCGTCTTCCTCGACCGCCGTCTGCACGACGGTCTCGAACGAGTTGGGGATCACTTCGCCCTTGTCGTTCTTCCGCTGTACGACGTGCGTCAACGGGGACACCAGAGCGAGGAGCTGATCAGGATTGAAGGCTTTGTGCTTGGACGCCGCCGACATGATCGCCGTGTCCTTGCGTTCCTTCTCGTACAGACCCTGCCACTGCTTGGCTTCCGTCTTCGTGGCCTCGAGCTCCTGCTGATGCTTGGTCTGGGAGCGCTTCTTCTCCGCCTCGGCCTTCTCGCGCTCGGTCATCAGCTCGGCCTCGAGGGCGGCTGCCCTGTCGTCCAGCTTCTTGCGCTGTGCCTCGGTCAGATCCTTGGCGTCCCGCATCTTGTTGAGCTCGTCCAGCTGCTTCTGGGTCTGCTCCTTGTACTTGCTCTCCAGCTTGGTCTTCTCGCGCTTGACGATGGAGTTCAGCTCCTCCTGGGTGAACGTCTTGTTGCCATCGTCGCCGCCGGAACCGCCACCGGAACCGCCAGCGCCACCCGAGGCACCGCCACCACCGCCCCCGCCACCAACATCGCCGTCGTCGTCCCCGTCGCCTTCCATTCGTCGGAAGCGACGATGTGTGACGTACGACCGCATGTTCTGCTGACGGTCCACGAACCGCATGCCCAACAACCGCGCGAGCCTTCGACTATGCATCTCAACTCCCCTTTCCAGGGTCTACGAAACCCGCTGTACACGCCCAGCGGTCAGGCTTGTCCGAGACCTTCTCGGACTATTCTCTTGTGATGTCGATGCTCTCCATGTCCTCCAGCCAGGGTGCGAGAAGCTGTGCGGCCGTGATGCTCGGCAAGCCGTACGCTTCGTCGTACAACGCCATACCTCCTCTCCCTCCTTCGGCATACTCCGTTGAAGAGTCACCGACCCGTTCCGCAACCACACCGACTGCAGCTGACATCGTCTTGACCGTCTTCCCCTCGAGCAGAGCGATTGCGACCTCACAGCAGGCCTGCATCACTTCATCAGGTACGACTCCGTTCTCGTCACACGAACGAGGGAATTGGTTGGCCTGTGTCTCGTCATACTTCGTTCCAACCAAAGGCAACAGGTCAATCATCTGGGTCGCCTGTTTCAGGGCCTTTTCCTTGTTGGCCCCCGTCCAGGCGTCAGCGCCAAGACGATCGGCGAAGTAGGCGTCGCCATACGCCACGTCCGCATACGGCACGATCGGTGTGTACGCCATCAGTGAACCTCCTTGAGCTCAGTCGGCTTCGGAAGAGTCCGAGGCTCGACAATGGTCCATCCGGCCGCCAGCTGCCTGCTGAGCGCTGCCAACAGAAGTGGCCACGCTTCGTACAGACCGCTGATGTCGTCTGGCCGAACGCCACCACTGACGATCAGTTCCAGACTGTTGGTGTATGCCGCTTCCTCGACCACACGTTGGTCCGTCGGATGATCGAAGTCGATCTCCACAGCGGTGATCGACCACGACGCCGGGTCCAGCCACTCGAATCGGACTTCCCCGATCGCCCGGGTGCCTTCGAACACGATGATCCGTTCCATCAGTAGCCTCGCATCGTTG
>Ga0180437_10001367_pt1 | contig 42081 bp, 31 predicted proteins | sample SS_ome_4_FD_132410 | JGI IMG/M metagenome (GOLD analysis project Ga0180437, IMG submission 132410) | Hypersaline lake sediment archaeal communities from the Salton Sea, California, USA - SS_3_D_1 metaG | ecosystem: Environmental > Aquatic > Non-marine Saline and Alkaline > Hypersaline >...
CAGCGGACGGGAACCATCTTTCGCACCTTCTCACTCTTGGCCGTGATGATCTCCTGCCTAGGGCTCTTCGGATTGGCCTCGTATATGGCTGAACGGCGTACGAAAGAGATCGGCATCCGCAAGGTCCTGGGCGCCACCGCATCCCATATCGTACTCCTCCTGTCCAAAGACTTCACCAAATGGGTCATGCTCGCCAATGTTTTGGCCTGGCCGGTCGCCTATTATGCCATGTACCGTTGGCTGCAGGGCTATGCATACCGGATTTCCCTCCCCTGGTGGGCTTTTGGATTTGCCGCCGGCTTGGCTCTGGCCATCGCCACGGCCACTGTGAGCGTCCAGTCGGTCAGAGCGGCCAAGGCCGATCCGGTAAACTCGCTCAAATATGAATAGGGATCGGACATCTTCCCTTAATCCGTCTTTATCATCTCGGAGTCGGCCTCCCTGTGCAGAAGTTGCTCGGGAATCATTAGGCTGAATATGAGAATCAGGAATTTTTTCCCCGTCGAATAAAAATAGCGGGGAACTGGGGAAGGTTCCCTTTCGTCATCGGAAGGACATAATCCCTACCACAAACCCGGAAGAAAGCGGAAGCCTACGCGGCGGGCATAGTCTTAATATCCTGGGAGCTCCTGCCTGAGGGCCCGGTCTTACAAGGCGGTCCGAACCACGAACAGGGTCGAAGCGGCCCCGGCGGGAACCAAAGCCCACAGCGATCCCAAAAGCAAGGCGGCGGCGTGTCCCGGATATGTTTGGCGGACCACGGCACTGGATCGCTCCTCCTGAGCAGGACTCCGGCTAAAAGAATGCCTGTCTGAACTCCTCATCCATTGGGCGAGGCTTGCCTTCCCGGTTTATAAAGACAGCGACCAACTCGGCTTCCAATACCTTGGCTCCTGTGCGTCGGTGGACGATATCCTGCCGGAAAGTCAGGCTGGTCCGGCCCCTTTCGATGCCCTCCAGGGTGATCTCCAATTCGTCCCCCAGCGTCGCGGGCCGTAGGTATTTGATGTGCGCCTCGACGATGACGATCCCCTTTCCTCGTTGTAGGTAGTCCTGGAACGGAATTCCCAGCTGCTCCATTGTCGCCACCCGAGCGAATTCCAGATAGCTGAGGTAAACGGCATAATTGACATGTCCCTGGGCATCCAACTCGTACGAGCGGACCTTCAGGATCTGGGTGAATTTTTTCATGGGAAATCCTTCGAGCTTTATCATAAGTGGTGTTATTTTAGAACAGCGGCACAAAATTGCAATGCATGAATACCCGGGGACCACTGAATATGGATTGACAATCCAGATCAATCTCTCTAGGCTGTAGGATCATGGATGTCAATCACAATGTCGTCGGATGGTTCGAAATCCCGGTCGAAGATATGGACCGGGCGGTAGAGTTCTACCAAACCGTTTTTGGCTTCAAAATGACCCGGAAACAGATGGGACCACTGGACATGGCCTGGTTCCCATGGATCCCCGAGAGCATGGGATCCCCCGGATCATTGGTTTGCCACCAAGAGACCTATACGCCTTCCCCAAACGGAGTCTTGATCTATTTTACGGCGTTCAGCGGAGACCTGGCGGTGGAGCTTTCCCGAGTGGAAGCGGCCGGCGGAAAGGTCCTGCAGCCCAAGCGCCTAATCTCCGAGGAGATCGGTCACATGGGGATTTTTCTGGATACGGAGGGGAACCGCATCGCCCTCCATTCGCGGAAATGATCGGGTCCTAGGCGCGGGTGTCGGTGCTGTTTGTGTGCGTAGATTGACTCGATCTTAGGTGTTCAGCCGATATCGGCGGCGCTCCCTCAAGTCAGCCTGTATTCCCGCACCACCAGATAGAAGTTGCCCTCCGTGTCGCTGCGGAGGAAGTACATGCGCCGTGCTGATATAAAGAGCGGTTTCGCGGGAATGGAAGCGGTCCCGACAAACGTCCCGTCGATGTGAAAGACATCTAGCTCCTGCGGGACATCCTCGTTTGTGATATCCTGGCTGATCCGGCACACATAGACATGCGACGGCGACAGCAGGATACGATCGAAATAGCTCTTGGTCTTGGGCAGACGCCGGCCGATATCCCGCACCGCCCTTTGCGGCCAGCCGCGCATGCGGCCCAACCGCTTGAATTCATCCTCGAAGAACTTCCGTTCCTCTCTGCTCAGACTCTCCGGCTCCAGGTTGCGCTTAAGAATTCTTACCGGGTTGCCCTCGCGATCGAGGAGTTGAATGTGATACCGGTCGCTCACGGCCAAGGCGGCAAGTTCTCCCTGCTGTGCATAGAGCAGGGTCGGTGTGTAGGCGGCCCGCCCATAATTGAACATGACCTCGCGGCCGGACTGGTCCGGGATGGAAATCGAGAACCGGTCGCGGGGTACGGTGTGAAAAGCGGCCAGGATGTTGCTGTCCGCATCGAGCAGTATCTGCTGCTGTCCCTCAGGGCTCCAGCGCCAGGCATAAAACCGGAGGTCTCCGATATAGCCCGGGGTGATGGCATGGTTGAGTCTAATGCGCTTGAGAAAGGTGCCGTCGGTTTTGACATAGGAAACGGTGAACATCTCATCCGCCACCGCCAGATCCCCCGATGACGTCAGGCTGATGCGATTGGGGCGCTGAAAATCCCCCGGGCCTTGGCCCTGACGGCCGAAGGAGAGGAGGTGTTCTGCCTGGGAAGAAAATTTGTGAACCGCATGCTCCAGCCGGTCCACCACATAGAAATGGCCATCGGCATCTTCGCATACCGCCGCCACCTCTCCGAATAGGAGCCCCTCCCTTCCGGCCTCCAAGGGATCCCCCAGATGGATCTCGAGCGCCGGGAATGCTGAACCGAACGCGGGAGGGAACATGAGCGTCAGGAGGATCGATCCGGTCGCTGCGATCAGTCTCATGGATCGGGATCTTTCTCTTTTCAGCATAAAATATTTGCTCTGCTTTGCCAACTTCCCGCATGTCTTTTGCGTCCTATTCCTATGGGCATAATGTTTTGGCTAGGATGCCGTGAATCGAATCCCATCTCACTTCGTAATACACGGCGCGTATTGAATATGTTACATGCGCCACCTATGAGAAAACATTCGAGCCAGGGAAACAACCGATGGAGGAAATCGGCATGATCAAAAATTATGTTAAAGTCACACTGCGGAATATTTTCAAACACAAGGGATATGCGCTCATCAACATCGCCGGGCTGGCGATCGGCATGGCCTGTTGCCTCTTGATCTCCATTTGGGTCCTGGATGAACTGAGTTACGACAAGTTCCATGAGAATATTTCCAGTTTATACCGGGTCGAAGAGAACCAGCACTATTCCGGCCGAGTGTATCATGTGACGGTCACTCCCCACCCCCTGGCTCCGGCGCTCAAGGAGGAGATCGCCGGCATCAAAGACGCCGCCCGTGTGGTCTGGGCCGGGGGGCACCTGTTTCGATACGGAGAAAAAGCCTTTTTCGAAAGCGATATCCGGGGAGTGGATCCTTCGTTTCTACGGATGTTCTCATTCCCGCTCCTGGCAGGCGACAGGGCGACGGCATTGGAATCTCCCTATTCGATGGTCATCACGGAAGAGATCGCGGAGAAATATTTTTCCGGCGAAAATCCCCTCGGAAAGGTGATCTCGGTCAATAACCAGTATGAATTCGCGGTCACCGGAGTGCTGAAAAAAATTCCCCACAACTCCTCCCTCCAGTTTGATATTCTGGTGCCGTATGCATATCTGGAGAAGGCCGGGAGGACCAATAACAGCTTCGGATCCAATTCCATCCTGACATTCGTGCAATTGGAAGAGCAGGCTTCAAGGGTTCAGGTCAACGAAAGTATTTTTGGATTTATCCGAGCCCGGGTCCCTCAGAGTGTCACCGACCTTGAGCTTATGCCTTACTCCCGAATCCACCTGCATGCCTATTTCGGGTTCGAGAAAACCATGGGCCCCATCGGGTATGTCTATATCTTTTCCGTTATTGCGCTATTTGTGCTGATCATCGCCTGCATCAATTTTATGAACCTGGCGACGGCTCGATCCGCCAAGCGGGCCAAAGAAGTGGGGCTGCGCAAAGTGGTGGGCGCGCTGAGGGGTCACCTAATCCGTCAGTTCTATGGGGAGTCGGTCGTGTTCGCGGTGATCGCCCTGGTGTTTGCGGTGGGCATCGTGACCCTGCTGTTGCCGGCGTTCGGTTCCTTGTCGGGAAAGGAGCTGTCCTGGAATGTTACCGGAATCGGCGGGATCTTGGCCGGGCTGATCGGCCTCACGCTCTTGGTTGGGATAACGGCGGGAAGCTATCCGGCTCTTTTCCTGTCTGCGTTCCAGCCGGTCAGGGTGATGCGGGGATCCCTCAAAAGTGGAGCCGGCGCGGTAAATTTTCGTCGAGTCCTGGTGGTTTTTCAATTCATGCTGTCCGTCGGACTCATCATCGGCACCACCGTGGTCTATAATCAGCTGCGATTCATGCAGAGCAAGAAATTGGGCTGGGACCGAGAGCATTTGATCTACATACCGTTGCGGGCCGGTATTCGGGAATCCTATCCGGCCCTCAAGGCCGAGCTGGTCAAGGACGGCCGGATATTAGGCGTCACCGGTTCTTCGCACCTGCCCTCTACCATCGGCAGCAATTCCGGGGGAGCCGACTGGGAAGGCAAGGATCCGGAGCAACAGGTCCTGATCGGCTTCAGCGCGGTGGATTTCGATTACATCGAAACCTTGAAGATCGAGATGAAGGAGGGGCGGGCCTTTTCCCGACGGTATCAGTCCGATACGTCAAGCTCTTTCTTGGTCAATGAAGAGGTCGCAGCGCTGATGGACAAGGAGACGGTCATAGGCGAGCGCTTCAGTTTCATGGGTGTGGAAGGAAAGATCGTGGGAGTTATGAAAAATTTTCATTTTCAAGCCGTGCGGGAAAAGATCGAACCCTTGGCCCTCTTAGTTGGGGAGCGGATTCAGTATTTGCTCATACGGTTTGCTCCCGGTGATGTGACGACCTCTCTGAAAGCGGTGGAAAGCATCTGGCGGCGTGTCATTCCCAATTACCCATTGGATTACCGCTTCATAGATGAAGAATTCGACCGCATGTATCGGGTCGAATCCAAGATCGGCACTCTGCTGAAATATTTTACCGTCCTGGCGGTCTTCATCGCTTGCCTGGGACTTTTCGGGCTGGCCTCCTTCTCGGCCGAACAGCGCACCAAAGAGATCGGCGTGCGCAAGGTTCTGGGCGCTTCGATAGCGCAGGTCACTCTCCTGCTGTGCCGGGAGTTCTTCTGGCTGGTATTGGTGGCCAATGTGATCGTTTGGCCCCTAGCTTATCTCGCCATGAAGGGCTGGCTCCAGAACTATGCCTATCGGTCGGGGCTTGGCATCGGGATCTTTTTTACGGCCATGGGCCTGGCGTTGCTGGTGGCGCTGGTTTCGGTGAGCTTTCAGGCGGTCCGGGCTGCAGTCGCCAGTCCTGCCGCCGCGCTTAAATACGAATAAAGCGAATGGTGCTCTGGGGGACATCCCCCAAGGAACCACCCTACGAAGTGCAGAAAAAGTGGATACAGACCGGAAATCAGTTTCGTGAAATCAGCAGGGTGGCTCCTTGGGGGATGTCCCCCAGAGCTTAAAATCTGTGTAAAAATGTGATATGTATGATTTTTCCTTTCAATCTTGACGCTTGTTCCGGAGGATTAGACCAATGGCAGGATTTGAAGGCACAAAATGGGCCACAAAACAGTTCCGTTATATTTTAAGGGATAAATCGTTCGACATCCTCGAGTCGGATGCCAAGGTTTTTGCGGTCTCACGCTCCATCCACTACGGTTTGTTCCTGGCGTTCGAAGGAATCCGTTTCTTCTGCAAACGCGATCACCGCGGGAAACTGGAGGTCATCTTTCTTAACTTGGACAAGAACCTGGAGCGCTTCCGGCGAGGTATTGCGTTCAACCTCAGTACTGCGCAGCAGCGCATGGTTCCAACACTGGAGGAGCTGGAGAATGTGCTTCGCCGGTTTTTTCAAAATCCGAACCTACAGGATTTCCTGTCGGAGATGGCCGATATTCAAGCCCAGGGATACCTGAGGCCGTTTACCTTTGATGAAGACCAATCGATCGGTGTAACCTTTCCCGGCAATCCCGCCATACGAGGCGTGGCCTGCCGCTATGACCGCTATCTGGGGGAGCCTTTCAGCGGAGTGGTGGTGCCCGATATGGTTCGGGCCGTGGGGGTAAACGGGACCGGCTGTCTCAAGCTGGGCATCAATTATCTCATGAGCGTCAGGGCGGTTGACAAAGCGCGGAAGATCCTTCCGGAGGCGGGATCGGCGCTGTTTCTGGATGATCATCCCGACTCTCCGCTTGAGACTCGCAAGATCACCGAATGGGACTCGTCCTGCTGCCTGTTCGCCCTGGCAGATGGGACCGTGGTCAAAATCCCGGAGAGTTCACTCATCCTTCCCTCGGTCACCATCGCCGGCATCTGCGCCATACTCAGACAGTTTGGGATAAGGTTGGAGGAGCGGGATATGACCTACGGCGAGCTTATCGAGCGCTCGCAAAGCAACCAGATAGTGGCGATCTGCAGCGTCGGGACCGCAGGGATATTGAATCGAGCCCAAAAGCTGCTGTTGGTCGATGAATTGGACCGGATCATCGGGACTCAGGAAGCCGATGATACCCATGCCCTTTATCGGAGGTTGGGAGAAGCCCGCACCCATTTCTGGGACATCTATCAGGAAAAGGCTTCCGTCCCGAATGGGGTGACAAAGAAAAAATTCAATATTTGATATCGTCTATGCGCCTGCATCCTCAACTCAAGAATTTACACATCCGATTGCTTGAACGGATCGATGGAGGGCAGTCGGTAGCCTTGGCCACCATCATCGATGCCCGGGGATCGACGCCTCAGATGCCGGGCTTTTCCGCTCTCTTCGGCGCCGAAGGCTTACTCATGGGCACCCTGGGCGGGGGAATCCTAGAGAAGGATGCGGAGCGTCGATCGGTGGCTGCATTGAAATCCCGCAACTCCGAGCTCTATGAGTTCGACTTGGAGGCCGACCTGGCCTCTCCCGAAGGGGCCATCTGCGGCGGAGCCGTCCGGATGTTGATCGACGCCCGACCCGACCGGAACGCTCCTGCTTTCCGCGCGCTGTGCGAAGCCCAAAAAAGACGCGCTCCGGGGGTTTTGGTTACTTATATGGAATGGAAAGCCGATAGCTTGTTCCTGCGTCGAAACTGGATACTCTCCACCCCTTTGGGTGAGGAAGAGGGCCGTTCTGAGCCTTGGGCGCGCTTCAGCAAACAGATCGCCAGCTGTCTCGAGCAGAGGAGAACGCGTCTTTTTTTTGAGGGGGGCAAATCATCCTCCACCGATCCTCCGCCCGGCATGATCTTCGTCGAGCCGATCTTCCCCTTGCCTCGGCTGGTGATCGCCGGGGCCGGCCACATCGGGAAAGCGGTTGCGCATCTGGGGCAGCGCCTGGAATTCGAGGTCACGGTGATCGACGACCGACCCGAGTTCGCCAATCCAGAGAACGTTCCCGATGCCGATGTTATCCTGGTAGGCGACATCGGCCCGACTATCGAATCCTTGCCAATCGGGCCGGATACCTATATCGTCATCGTCACCCGCGGACATCAACATGATGCGGAAGCTCTGCGGGCCTGTATTGCTGCCCCTTCCGCCTATCTGGGCATGATCGGGAGCCTGACCAAGATCACCTTGATGCGCAGCCAGTTTCTCGACCGGGGCTGGGCTTCGGAAGAGCAATGGGATCGGATCCATGCCCCGATAGGGATCGATATTCGATCTCAGACGGTGGAGGAGATCGCCGTCAGCATCGCAGCTCAACTCACCCTGGAGCGCGGCCGTAAGTCCAAAAAACACAGCGACACATGATTTGGGCCATCGTCCTTGCCGCCGGAGAATCCAAACGCATGGGGCAGCCTAAAATGCTGCTTCCCTTTCGCTCCAAAACCATTTTGGAAACCGTCATAGATACGCTGCTGGAAACCTCTATGGGCGGGATTATCGTGGTTCTGGGTGCCGAGTCCGCGACCCTCTCCGCACGGCTTGAATCCTATCCGGTGAAAATCGTGCGAAATCCGGGGTATCGATCCGGCATGCTTTCGTCCGTACAGGCTGGATTCTCCGCGCTTCCCAAGGGCGTCACGGCGGCCCTGCTCGCGCTGGGGGATCAGCCGGCGGTTTCCTCCGGCGTCATCCGGCAGCTGCTCGCCCTGCACCGAAGGCTTCCCGAATCCATCCTCATTCCTGTCTATCAGGGCCGTCGAGGTCACCCGGTCCTCATCCCGTCCGGATACCACCCTGAGATCTCGATGCTGTCTCCGAACATCGGTTTGCGGGAACTCATGAGGCGGCATCCCGAAGCGATTCGGGAGGTAGCCGTCGGCGAGGCGATGATCCTCCAGGACATCGATGATCCCGAGACCTACCGGCAGGCCATCGACGATGATCAAGGGCAGGATTGATCCCGTCTCCTTCCGTACGTCCCGGATCTGAAAGAAACATCCGCCGCAAGAAAACGGGGGACGACAGGATTCTGCATTTCCATTAAAACAGGTTTTGACCTCTCGAACGGATTTATGATATCTTGACAGCGCCGTGTCGGAGGGGGCAACCCGGCGAATCCGCAGGGCGCAACGTCGTCGCAGATGAGTGAGAAAGAACTCAATATCATATCGTTTTCCAACCGAGAATCCGGCTGTAAGCGGCTTCTGAAAAGATTCGTAGGATTTCACTGGGATCACTATGCCGGAGATCCCGCCTATATCCCCCTGCTGGATTACGAGTATCTTGGCTTCAGGCTCCTGGGGGTGATCGGATTTTTTGAGCCGCGCAACCTCTTTTTCTCCCATGCCGAGATGGTCTTTTTCCTGGCCCTGCGGAACGGCGAGATATTGGGTCGGTGCAACGCGTTCGTCAATCATAATCACAACACCTATTGGCAGGACAAGGTCGGTTTTTTCGGACAGTTCGAGGCCATCCGGGATGTGGAGGTGGCCGAGGCCCTGCTCGATGCGGCTTCGGCTTGGCTCAAAGATCAGGGAATGGAGACAATCCGGGGCCCGCAGAATCTCCCCGTAAACGAAGCGACGCCCGGCTGCATGACCAGCGGCTTCGATTCACGGCCGGTCATGTATTATCATTTCAACAAGCCCTATTATGCGGATCTCATCCAAGAGTGTGGATTCGAGCCCGTAAAGCGGATATTTTCCTGGGAAATCCGCGTCCAGAATCCCATGGAAGACAAGCTGGAGCGCATCGCCCAACGTCTGATGGATCGCCCGGGTGTTAGGATCGAGGTCTGGAACGAGCGTCCGCTTAAAGTTCGAAAACAGGAAATGTTCGATATCTATAACGACGCTTGGGGAGACAACTGGGGCTTCGTTCCCTTTACTCGAGAAGAGTTTGACAAAGTCATCGAAGACCTGCTGTTCGTCATGGACAAGCGGCTATTCGTATTTGTCTATATCGATAATGAACCGGCGGCATTCTTCGGAGGCGTCCTGAATATTGCGGAGCGGATGCATCCTGCCAAGTGGTGTCGCCGCTGCGAGATGCTTCGTGCCGGCTGGGCGTTGCTGACGAAGAAGCGGGCCGCGGGATTTCGTTTAGGTTACTTGGGGGTCAAGAAAAAATTCCGTCGGCTTGGCCTGGCGGGACTCATGATCTGGAAGCAGAAACAGTATGCCCAAGCCGCCGGGTATGAGTACTGCGATGTCGGCTGGGTGTTGGAGGACAACCGGCTGACCATCAGCCTGGTCGAGTTGATGAAAGCAGAGCCTTCCAAGGAATATACCATCTTTGAAAAGTCCCTGATCTGATGCAACCCGAACCCTCGGGCAATGCTTCCCTGCTCGGGATCTAAGATTTAGCGGCGTGAATCCTTTCCGGTGTTATGGGGAGCTGAAGCACGCGGGCGCCGACGGCATCGAAGACGGAATTGGAGACCAGGGCGCCCATGGAAATGATGGCGGGCTCACCCCCGCCCTGAGGAGGAGCTTCCCGATCGGGTATGATCACCGTCTCGATCTTGGGCAGCATGGAAAACCGAGGGATCTCATAGGTGTCGAAGTTGCGGTCCCGGATATCCCCGCCCGTGAAGCGGATGTCCTCGGTCAGGGCATAACCCAAACCCATGGTGATGCAGCCCTCCATCTGGATCTCGGCCCCGGCGGGATTGACGCACAAGCCCATGTCCTGGGCACAGACGACTCGTCTGACCTTCGCCCGATCCGTGGCGCGGTCGACCTCTATTTCGGCCATGTGGGCCACATAAGTACCGGCATCGATCCCGGCGGCCAGGCCGAATCCACGCGCTGAGGGGGCCGGGGCCGGAGACCATCCAAATTTTTCCGCCGCTTTCTGCAGCACCCGCCGCATACGGGGGTCCTTCAAGTTCTTCAGCCGGAATTCCAGAGGGTCCATGCCGGCCGCCGCCGCCATGATGTCGATGTGCGACTCTCGGGCAAAGGTGTTGGTATTGTTGGATGGCGCCCGCCAAGCGCCGGTCCCGAAGGGATGGACGCCGGGGGCCGCCCGCCAGCCGGAATTGTACACCCGGGTCCGGTGATTTGGGATGGCATAGAAGTGTTGTGCCCCCCTCGAGCCGGCGAAATAGACCTCATAGTCCCAGAACCGGATGTATCCGTCCTCATCGAAACCGGATCTGATCTTGACCACCGCTGCAGGCCGGAAGGTATCGTAGAAGAATTCCTCATCCCGGGTCCAGGCCACCTGCACCGGTTTCCCGGTTAATTTAGCCAGGCGCGCGGCTTCTAAGGCCTGCCGGTTGGCTGTCTTGCCGCCGAAACCCCCACCCACCATAGGAGGAATGACCCGTACCTGTTCGGAGGGAAGGCCCAGTTCCTCAGCGACTTGGTCCTTGAGCGGAAACGGAGTCTGGGTTGAGGCGCGCACCACCATGCGGCCTCCCTCCATTTTCGCCAGCGCGGTGTGGGTCTCGATGGTGGCATGCGCCACATAACCGTCCAGATAGGTCTTTTCGATGATCTGATGCGAAGTCCTCTCTCCTTCCTCGAGGCTTCCCTCCTGAGACAGCACTTCCGGCTCTGGGGCGACCTCAAGAAGATGGTCGAAGATGCTGATCTCGTCGACCGTGGCTTCGGAAGACCGCCATTCCGCCTGGATCCGATTCAATCCTGCTTCAGCCAGCTCCGGATCCTGGTGCAGGACGGCGATGAGGTCTTTTTCGCGGATCACCCTGAGCCCCGCGATCTCTCGGGCGGCAGAGGTGTCTACGTTTTGGAGGACGGATCCATGAGCCGGGGGGCGTAGGATACGCGCGTACAGCATTCCCGGTTCGCGCCAGTCGCCGGCGTACTTGGCTGTGCCGGTGACTTTTTCGACCGCATCCCGCCGCAGCACGGGTCGTCCCACGATGGAAAACGCGGAGGGGATTTCCAGGCTCACTTCTCGGTTGAGCCGCCGCGCGATCTTCTGCCCCCTGGCCAGCTGCGCATAGCTCACCCTGCGTCCGGGATCAGAAGCATCCGTCACCACCCCCGAATCCACCCTCAATCGAGAGATCGGGATCTCGAGCCGCTCCGCCGCCAGCTCCATCAGCACGGCTCGAGCCTCGGCCGCAGCGGCGCGGAGGGGAGGTCCGAAGAAGCGTGTGGTCATGGACCCGAAGGTCCCCATGTCCCAGGGACAGAGGTCGGTATCGCCTAAAACCATGTTCACTGCATCCAGCGGGACCTCCAGCTCATCGGCCAGCATCTGGGCCAGAGATGTGATCACACCCTGACCCAGCTCGACTTTTCCCGTGAAACAGGATACCTTTCCGTCTTCACCGATCCGGAGGAAGGCGTTGAAGTCGTCGGGCAGCTGCCGGCCGAAACGCCTCTGTCTTGCGGGCTCCTGGAGCCCCGGAACCTCACCGGTTGAGAACAGGATCACGATGCCTCCGCCCAGGAGTTTCAGGAATTCCCGACGATCCAGTGCAACGGTGTCCGGGATGTCTGTGAAAACGAAGCTCAGGTCATCGAATTCGTTGGTCATCTGGCGTCTCCTCGCATGGTTTTTGCAGCCCTTTGGATGGCGCGGATTATGCGGGTATGGGCTCCGCAGCGGCACAAATTGTCGTCCATGTGCGCGACGATCTCGTCGTAGGACGGATCCGGATTCTTCCGCAACCGGGAGTAAGCGGTGAGGATCATGCCGGGTGTGCAGAATCCGCATTGGAGGGCATCTTCTTCCACGAATGCCTGCTGCAACGGGTGCAGGTCCCCATTGCGGCCAAGTCCTTCGATGGTGATGACCTCTTTGCTCTCCACATCCGCCATGGAATGCTGGCAAGCCCTTACCGCCTCTCCATCGACCAGGACCGTGCAGGCGCCGCAGTATCCCTCTCCACAACCGTACTTGGCGCCAGTAAGGGTGAAGTCGGTCCTCAGCACCCAGAGCAGCATGCGCTCCCGGTCCACCGTCAGGGATTCCTCCCGGCCGTTGAGTCGGAATCGTATGTTTTTTGTCATGGCCTTCTCCTGGATCTTTTCATGGGCTTCCCGAAGATTGCCCGGCTATCCTTGACCGGGGGTGGAGGTACTAAGTCCTTTCTTCTACAGTGGCCGGATTCGAAGTGGTTGGTATCAGGTCATAACAAGCCGGGCTGTTTGATCGGGTGTCGTGCCCTCACCCTCATCCCAAGACGGACAGGCCGGCACGATAGACCGCCGTTTCCAATAGATCCGCCTTATAGGCGTTTTCCTCCAGCGGACGGGCCTGTGCCAGATCTTTTCGGGCGGCCTCTCGGAGCAGGTCTTCGGTGACCCTCTTTCCCTTGAGATGGCCTTCCGCCTGCGCCATCCGCCACGGGACGGGCGCCACTCCCCCGCAAACGATCCGTACGTCTTGGAAAATGCCGCCGACTACCACGGCATTCAAGGCCACGGAGACCACCGCAAAATCCCAGGTTCCACGCTCCTTGATCTTGAGGTAAGTGCTCTTCGTTCCGGCTTTAGGAAGGGGGACGGCCACCTCCTTGAGCACTTCGCCCGGTTCCAGCACGGTTTCCCGGCGCACGTCGGCGCTCGGCAGAGCGTACAATTCCTCCAGAGGCATACGCCGATCTCCTTCAGGTGACGTGATGGTCACCTCGGCATCCAGGCTGATGAGTGACGGAGCCAAATCCGAAGGAAAGACAATATGGCATATCCCGCCGCCGAAAATGGCATGGTAGCGGTTCCGGCCCCTGAATGCGTAACACCGGCTGCCCCCTTTCTTACGGCATGCCGCCTGCGGATCCCGATAATACCAGCAGCGGGGCCGCTGGCAGAGATTACCTCCGACGGTACCCATGTTCCGGAGCTGGGGTGTGGCCAGCGACAGGGCGGCTTCCCTCAATCCCGGGAAGTACTCCTGGATTGGGGAGGCTTCGGCCAGGAGTGCGACTTTGGCCAGAGCGCCGATTCGGATCACATCTTTATCCTGCCTGATATCGTGTCCGTCTGTGAGGGTGGATAGATCGATGACTGTATCGGGTTGGATGATGCCGCTTTTGAGTTCGTCGAGAAGGTCGGTGCCTCCGGCCATAAGCACACGGCTCTCGCTGTCTTGTTTCAACAGGGCGACGGCCTGAGCTATAGTCTTAGGTTGTGCCAGTTTGAAGTTTCTCATCAGCCCACCTCCTTCTGATTCCAGGCGCTGAGGACCCTATCGGGCGTCATGGGGATCTCCCGGATGGGGACGCCGATGGCATTATATACGGCATTGCCGATGGCGGCGGATATGGGGATGCGCGGCGGCTCCCCCAGTCCTTTGGTGCCCAGGATATTTATGCGCGGGTCCACCATGTCCACAAAGATAGGGATGATCTCCGGTACGTCTAGGGAGGTTGCGATTTTGTAATCACGCAGGTTTGGATTGACCAGGCTACCGATAGTGCCGTCTATGATGCGCTGTTCGAACAAGGTCGCGCTGATGCCCTGGGTCACCCCGCCCACCACCTGGCTTTCCGCGGTCTGGCGGTTGATGATCCGTCCCACTTCATGGGCGGCCACGACCTTGAGAACGCGGATACGGCCGGTCTCGGTGTCGACCTCCACCTCCACGAAGTGGGCGCCGAAGGAGTTGTAGGCATAACCCGGGGGGAGTCCCTTGCGCTCGCCGTGAAAAACCGTTTCGCGCCGCGGCCTCTCCTGTCCTTGGAAAAGCTCTGAATACGCGATTGTCTTTTCCTGGTTGTCGGGATCGAACACCTTCCCGTCCGCCAGCACCAGGCTTTCTGCCGGAACCTCGAGCTTTTGGGCGGCGATCCGCTTCAACGCTTCGGCGGCTTTGAGGGCCGCATCGCGTACGGCGGGAGCCACGGAGGGCGTGGTGAGGCTGCCGCCGGAGATGGGGGCATAGGGGTAGTCCGAATCGCCCAGCTTGACGGTGATGTCCCGCGGGTCCAGTCCCAGGGCCTCGGCCGCCACCACCGCCATATGAGTGCGCGTCCCGCAGCCGATGTCCTGGGTTCCGCATTTGATCTCCACGCTGCCGTCCGGGTAAATCATAAGATCTGCCAGGGTGCCCGGCACGCCGGCGCCTCCCCAGATCTGGGTGGCCATGCCCAATCCGCGCCGGATCTTGCCCGAGCCCTCGCCGGGCCGCCGGTTGCGGCGCTCCCAGCCGATGGCTTCAGCTCCCAAATCGTAGCATTGATTCAGCCCTTTGGAAGAGTAGGGAATGCCGGTACCTCCCAGATTGTTTTCGGTATAGTTTTTTCGCCGGAATTCCAGGGGATCCATGTCAATAGCGGCGGCCAGTTCATCCATGAACCCATCATATCCGAATGTCCCTTGGGTGTGGCCGGGAGCCCTGGTCGGCCGGGAGGCGCCCGTGTTCATATAGACCGTGATGTCATCCACCGTGCAGTTTTCGCACCGGTACACTTCCATGAAAGGAATGCTGCAGCTGTCTCCGCGCCTCAACCCGCCGCTGGTGTGATTGACTAGGGTCAAGGCCGTGATGGTTCCGTCTTTTTTGACGCCTCCCTTCATCTTCTGGACGGTGGAGGGCCGGTTGCCGACGCAGAGGGAATTATCCTTTCTGGAGAGGATGATCTTGACCGGGTGTCCCGATATTCTGGCCAGTTTGGCGGCAACCACGGTTTGATTGCTGAGCGCCAGCTTGCTGCCGAATCCGCCGCCCATGTATTGTTTGATGACCTTCACCCGGCTGAAGGGCATCTGCAGGGCTGAGGCCAATGCATTGCGCACGCTGTGTACGGCCTGGGTGGAATCCCAGACCGTGAGGCGGTCGCCTTCCCATTTGGCGATGCTGGAGTGGGTTTCGGCAGGGTGGTGGATCTCAACCGAGGTCTTATAGGTTCGCTCCAGCACCACATCGGCCTGCTTGAATCCCGCTTCGACATCTCCCCGTTTGTAATCACGGTACGGTTGCACATTGGGCCGATCGTCGTATACTTGGGGAGCGTCATCGGCCATGGCCCGTCCTTCCTGGACGACAAAGGGGAGGGGCTTGTATTCAACCCGAATCAGCCTTAGCGCCTCCTCTGCGGTATTTTCGTCGACGGCCGCCACGGCCGCCACCTGCTGCCCGGCGAAGTCGACCTTCCCTTCGGCGAGCTGGAGTACGGCCTTGATTCCTTTGAGACTCTTTGCACCGCTGAGGTCGACGGAAACGATCTCGGCCTTAGCATGCGGGGACCGAAGGATCTTACCTATGAGCATGCCTCTAAGCTTAATGTCTTGCGTGTAGGGAGCGCTGCCGGTGACGATCTTACGGCCGTCTATGCGCGGCGTCCTCGCTCCGATGTGCTTGAAATCCTGCGGTTCTTCCGCCGGCGGGGCGGGAGGGATGTCTGCGCCGATCTCGCCGGTCTCCTCATCAAAGAGCCGGGATGATATTTCCCAATCATCGATGTGTCGCTTGGTATCCATCTTATGCCCCCCTTATCTTTTTGGCGGCGGATTCCACCGCTTCAAAGATCTTGACGTAGTTGCCGCAACGGCAGAGATTGCCGGAAAGCGCCGCTTGGATTTCCGCACGGGTAGGCTCCTGGTTCTGACTCAAGAACGCCGCGGACGTCATGATGAATCCGGGGGTGCAGAATCCGCATTGATAGCCGTCCTTTTCGATGAACGCCTGCTGAACCGGGTGAAGGTTATCCTTGATGGCTAAGCCTTCGATGGTCGTGATGTTGGCTCCTTGGGCACGGACCGCAGGATACATGCAGGCGTAGATCGGCCTGCCGTCCATGAGCACGGTACAGCCGCCGCACTCTCCCCGATCACAGATCTTTTTGGCCCCGGTCAGATTGAACCTCTCCCGCAAAACATCGAGCAGGGTGTCGCGGGGTTCGACTACCAGAGTGACGGAGCGTCCGTTCAGAGAGAATGTCACCTGTTTGGTCGTGAAGACGGGGACATCTCCCGAATCGGTGCGAAGCGTGTCGGATTCCTGGGTCCAGAGCCGGGGCGCTACCGCCGCCCCTAAGGCCCCGCCGCCGAATCCCTTGAGAAAATTGCGGCGCGAGACCTGCCGTCGCGGTTTGGAAACCGTGTTTTTCTCCATTTTTTCCTCCTTAGTCAGCCCAGGTGATGGATCAAGTGAGGCGGAGAAGCGTAAGGATTGTCAAGCAGAGCACGAGCGCGGCCGGGGAGAGAATAGAATTGAATACTTTCCGGTGGTGAGCTTCGGAGACTCGAAAATCCCAGGCGGACAGACGTTCGCCGACCCAAAAACCCAGCGGGACCGTCACCATAGTGACCGCCACTGCAACGTGGATGTAATAAAGGGAGAGGGGATATCCGGTGCCGGCCACCACACAGGCCGGAACACCGGTGGCGAATCGGACCAGGGGAAAAAGGTTGGCGGCCAGCAGTGCGGCCATCCCTCCCAGTAGGGCTTGACCGGTGAGCCTTCGCGTCAATGCAGCCTTCATCACGGCGATTAATATCAGGAACGCCAGGGCTTCCATGAAAAACGCGAACATGGGATTCCCAATGGCGCCATGAGTCAGGGGGTATGAAAGGAGAAGAGCGTCGAACATTTTGAATCCGGACGCCAAAAAAACCATGAGAACGACTCCCATGATTTTGCGTGAGATCGCCCAACCGGCCGCAACAAAGAACATAGCGGCGCCGGTCATGAGCGCGCCGGAGACGTAGGCGGCGCAGGAGCGAAGCCCCATGCCTAAGCCGGCTTCGGCGAGCCCCCACAGGGAGCCGAGAACGACAACCATGCCCAGATAGGATCTCGGAGTGGACTTATCCATGCTGACCTCCTTGAAGGATGTTGTTACCCGCATCAGATTGCGGGAGCATTATACAGTTTTGTTCCCCGCGACTCAACTCTTTTAACTGGGGGACGCTCCCCAAGGTACCACCCCAGCGATGTAATTCACGTTACTTCTGCTTTAAGCCACAAATTTGATCGACTTTACGTAGTACTGAGTATTTACCTATCAGAAGTACTGGGGTGGTACCTTGGGGAGCGTCCCCCAGTTGTTTACCAGAAGATGACGTAAAATACGGCCACGGCCAGGATGATCATCGTTCCCAGTACCAGGACCAGTGGAGAGGGCTTCAGATCGAAATCTAGCCTGACGGGCATGCAGCAGGGCTCATCGCGCGGGCGCAGCCAAGTGAGAAGCCCCATGCCCAGGACGAGGATGCCGAATGTGATGGCCATCCGGTTTAAAAAGGCGATATGCCCGAGAAGCAGTTGCAGCAATCCATAAATCGGGACACAGGCTACCAGCGCACCCACGCCGGCCGAGACCGGGGCGCGTTTGAATAGAAAGCCGAAGACAAAGGCGGCCAGGATTCCGGGTGAGATATAACCCTGGAATTCCTGAATGTAGTGAAAGATGCCCTTAAACTTGGGATTGTTCAGCTGGAGCGCGATCAGACACCCTATGATCACAAAGAGAACGGTCATCAAGCGCCCAATGGCGATGAGTTGTGGCTGCGTGGCATGCGGTTTCCAGTGGCGTTTGTATAGGTCCATGGTGAAAATGGTGGCCGCAGAATTCAGCATGGAGGCCAGGGAGCTGATCACCGCCCCTGCCAGTGCCGCAAAGATAAATCCCCGCAGCCCGCCTGGTATCAAATTGCGGACCAACAGAGGATAGGCCATATCTGCCGTACCCAGCCGGTCACCGTATAACTGGACCGCCATGATCCCGGGGAACACAATGGCGAAGGGGACCAACAACCACAGGCCAGCGGCCAGGATGATGCCCATCTGGCCCTGCTTTAGGCTCTCCGCGCCCAGCGTGCGCTGTACGATGAACTGATTTAGGCCGCAGTAGTAGAAATTCGGGATCCATAGACCGATAACCAGTGCTGTCCAGGGGAGTTCGGGATGATCAGCCGGTAGCACCATATGCAGGCGGTCGGCATTAGCAGCCAGAAATGACGGGATCCCGCCTACGGCGATAAATCCCAGCACCACGGTCAAAATCCCCCCGATGAGAAGGCCCGAGCCTTGAAAGAGGTCGGCCCAGACCACAGCCTTTAGGCCTCCCCATGTCGTATAGAGAGCGGCGATAAGACCCACCAACCAGACCGCCCAGCCGAGAGGAAGGTCGAAAATGGTATGAAGCGTGAGGCCGCCGGAATAGATCACGGCCGTGATCGTGACCGCCACATAGATGACCATGGTGTAGAAGGCCATGATGCCGCGGGCCCTGGAATTGTAGCGGTATTCCAGGTACTCCGGCATGGTGTAGATACCGGCCTTCAGGAAACGGGGTAGGAAGAAAAGGGCCACGATGACGATGGTGACCGCTCCCAAAAGCTGATAGCCGGCTACGGCCAGTCCTACGTTTCCGGCTCCGCTTCCGGCCATGCCGACGAACTGTTCGGTCGAAAGATTGGCGGCGACGATCGAGAACCCGATCAGCCACCACTTAAGGCCCCGGCCCGCAAGGAAATAGTCCTCGCTGCTTTCCTCCCTGCGGCTCTTGTAAAAACTGATTCCCACAACCAAGGCGAAAAAGGCCGTGAAGATGGTGATGTCCCATAGGCTCAGCTGCATGAGGGATACTCATAACACATTAAAACTTACCTGGCAATGCGATGATTCGGGACAGCATTTGCCTGAGCTCAAAATCCGAGATTCGCAGGAGAGAACATGTCGGGAATCGGGTATCATTGTCATAGAGATTGCGCCGGAGGGCACGCCAATTTCCGGAATAGAATCTTGTGAAATCATTCCCTCTGTCAATAAATCATTATGGACTTGACAAGGAGCGGTCAAATCTGCTTAATTATACCGCACAGATGGAAAATAGGATCAGAACCTCTACCATGACATTCGGCCGGAAATCTTTCATTGCCTACCATTTCTTTTTTGGGCGCTGAGGCGTCCAAAATATAGCACTCCTTCCCATTCATCCCCGAAAATCGGGAACCTGTCCCAACGTTCCGGTAGGTTGGATGGATTGAGGAAACATAAGCGGCCCTATTAAAATCGAGGAGGATATTATGGAATCGGAACGAATCCAAAAGAAGCTCAACCACATCGATTATGAAATCTTGAAAATAATCAATGAACGCTTGGAGCTGGTCTTGCGATCCAAGACGCTTGAGGTCTCCCCACAGGAGAATAACATACTGGCCCGGCTCAAAACCTTTTGTGAATCTCATAAGCTGCTCAGCGAAATATTTACAGGAGAAATCTTGCGGACGATCATGTCGGAAAGTCACAGACTCCAGCAGGAACGGATGCGGTTGATCGGCTTTCAAGGGGAACACGGCGCGTTTGGAGAAGTCGCGGCCAGAAATTACGACCAGGACCTCATTCCGGTTCCCTGCCCGCAGTTTTCCGATGTGTTCGAAGGCGTGGAGCGCGGCGAATTCGAGCTCGGAATTGTCCCGGTGCAAAATTCTCTAGGAGGCGCCGTCAACCAAGTCAATGAACTCCTATTAGAAACGGAGCTGCGTGTGGTGGGTGCCATCAAGCTTCGGATCAACCACTGTCTGCTCGCACACCCGGATACGGATTATCGTGGGATCGCCTCGGTATTCTCTCATCCCCAGGCCCTCTCCCAGTGTCAAGATTTCCTCAAAAAACATAATCTGGAGCCTCGCCCCTATTATGACACCGCCGGAGCCGCCCGCATGCTGGCCAAGGAAAATCCCCATATGGCGGCAGCCATTGCCAGTAGACTCTGCGCCCAGCTCTATAACCTTGAAATCATCAAGGAGAACATCGAAGATCATGAGGCGAACATCACCCGCTTCTTGATTCTGGCTAAGGAGGAAGATCGAGAGGGGATGAACAAGTGTTCCATTATCTTTTCGACTCCCCATAAGGCTGGCGCCTTGTTTGCAGTCCTGAAGATTTTTGCCGACGACGAAGTCAATCTCACTCGCATTGAATCCTTTCCGAATCGCAAAGATCCCGGACAGTACGTCTTTTTTCTCGATTTCCAGATTCCCGACATCGACGGCGATGCAGGAGTCCTGCTGGAAAAGGTTAAGAGCACGACGGTGATGTTCAAATATCTTGGCTGCTATCGAGAGGATATGTGATGTCAGATCGGGGGGCTGTCGAGATCGGTCAGAAGAGGGCCTTCAGCGATAATCCCATGTGCCGCCCGGCGGCGGGGAATCCGAAGCGCTCCTGGTAGCGCTCGTCCAGGATGTTGCGGGCGAAGAGGCCGACCTCCACGAATCCCGCCAGGGGATAGCGGCCCTCGATGTCGACCTTGATATAGGAATCCTGCTCCTGAACCCGAAGGCTTGTATTCCACAGCCGGTTGTTGTTGTAGATCACGTTTTGTTTGGATACGGCCTGGACGTACACCGCCACGCTGGAGTTGTTGGCAGCTTTGTACTGGAGCCCGAAATTAGCCCGGTGAGCCGGGAGGCCGGGAAGCTCATCGAAATTCCGATCGTCAGCATGCACGAAGAGCTCGATGAAAGGATCACCCTCGGTCCCGCTCTGCTGATAGGTGTAATTGACAAAGGTGGACCAGCCGTTTGGGAAGTGATGAGTGAGTTCGAATTCGATGCCGTAGATGCGGGACCTTTCGATATTGTAGGCGACGAAGTTGATTAGATCGAACTGGATGTAATTCCGGATGTCGTAGAAGTAGGGGGAGATCTCGACTTTCGTCCGGGACGGCAGCAGGGCCCGCCATCCGCCCTGGAGCATCAGCCCGTCCTCCTCCTCAAAGGGCAGCCGGCTGGTATCCACTCCGGCGTCATCGGGATCGTAGTGCCAGTAATGTTCCGGAGGGGTGGGCATGCGCAGGGCCCGGGCGATACTCAGGTAGACCAGGCTGTCGTCTGCATAGTGATAGGTGGCCTTCAACGAGGGCGACCACCCGGACATCTCGATGTCGGGAATGAGTTCGATCTCTCCCGATGGCCCGGAAACCCCGTCATAGGACATGTACCGGATTCCCGGGACTAGGGTCAGCCTGTCCCGCATCAGCCGGATTTCGTCCATCACGAAGAAGTCCAACGTCTTGGCTCCCACATAGTATTCATTGCGGAAAGAAGCGCGGAAGTCATCGGCGTAATTAATGTCCCCGTCGTCGACCAGATGAGCGTAGTCGATGCCGGTCGATATGGTGTGGTTTTTCCAGAAGTGCGTGTAATCGGCCGACGCCCCCTGCGAGCGGTCGTCATAAAAGTCCTTGTGGAAAATCCGGCCGGCCGTCATACGGGTGTTGTAGGCTTCGCGATCGCCGTGGTTGCGCCAGTACCGGAGCCGCACCAATCCGGATTCCCGGACGGCCTGTTCGTATCCGAGGTCCAACATCCATTTCTTCTTCTCCCACCAGCTGCCCGGCTCGGGATAGGCGCCCATGCCTCCGTACATGTACTCGCCGTCCGAGGCGGCATAGTCTGGATCGAGGGGTGAGCTGTAATTGGGATCGTCGGGATCATTGGATTTCCGGTTGGTCACCACGAATCCCTTCCGGATTTGATTGTAGGCCCAGTCGGCGGTGAATCGGCCCTTGAATTTGAAATCATAGCCCAGGTGAAGATCCACATTGCCGGAGCTGAGGTCGCCGTTCTTGAGATACCCGTCGCTCTTGGCCAGACCCACGGCCACGGAGTAATCCAGCGGCCCTGGTTTGTAGGCATGGAAGAGGTTGAGGGATGAGGTGTTGAAGCTGGCGGTGGAGACCTGCAGTTCCGTGGCCGTGGCTTCCGTGGGGTAGCGCCGGGGGATGAGGTTAATGACGCCGCCCAGCACATTTCCGTAACGGGGGTCGGCCACTCCCTTGACCACTTCCACGCGGTCCACATTGGTGAGCGGGATCATAGTCCAATCGATGAAGTATCCGCCTGCCACACCCGAAGTGTTGAGCATTCGCCCGTTTTTGGTGACTTTGAGCCGCCGTGATCCCATGCCGCGGATCTTGATGGAGTCGTCGTCCACGGCGGTTCCGACTTCCTGGATGCGCTGCACCACCACTCCGGGCTGACGCTCGAGTGCGGTGTCCAGAGAGGTCCCCAGGCTCATGGGAAAAAGCTCGGGTTTGACCACCGTCATGTTGGGAATCAAGATATCCTGGATGTACTCGATCACCTCGATTTCCACCGCGTCCAACTGGAAGAGCTTGGTCTTTTCCTCTTTTTCTTTCTTTTCCTGTTCTTGCTTCTCCTCGGTCTTGGCCGGCTCTTTTTGCTGCGTCTGATCCTGGGCCGTTTGGGCCAAGGCCCATCCTGCTGTCAAGAAGAGAATCTGTAGACCCACCAAGAAAGTTTTTCGTATCATCTCCTCTCCTTTCTTCAGAACAGGTCTTTGCCCAAAGTGGTCATCGACAGTTCTCCGTGCTTGACTCCCCGTAGTGCGATCAGGCGGTCTGCGATGGATCTTACCTCTCGGCTCATTCCCTTGACGACCAGGACCTCCAGACAATTATGTTTGTCCAGATGGACGTGCAGTGCGGAGAGAATCTGGCGGCACCAGTCATGCTGCATCTTGGTGAGCACCTTTTCCAGTTCCCGTGTGTTATGACTGTAGACCAACGTAATGGTCCCGACCACTTGCCCGGCGCCCAGCTCCCATTCCTCTGCGACCAGGTGGTTCCGGATCAGGTCACGTAGCGCCTCGGACCGGTTTGCGTATCCTTTTTGAGCGATAAGATGATCGAACTTGTGGAGCAGGCCCCTTGGGATGGATACGCCGAACCGCACGACTTTGGACATGCTTTCCTGGTAATACGATTTAAAAAATGGTAACACGGGCTGTGTCGGCTGTCAACTCCTCCAAAGGCAATGAAGGACGTTATCTTCGACCGCATGGCATCTCACTGCCGGAGCCGGTCGGGTGGGATAAGCGAGATCTACTTCTTGAGAAAGATCCCCAGGTCCTCCAGCAGGGCCTGCAGGTCCTCTTCGTGTTCGACCTCGTCGCTCAGGATCTGGACGGCCACGTTGTAGGTGACGGCGTCTTTGAGGCCCACTTCCTGGACCAGGCTGTTGTATACGCCGATGGCGCACTGCTCGCCCTTGATGTTTTGCTGCAGGATCTTCTCCACAAAGGGATCATCCGGGGCGTCGTATCCGCAGTTGGTCTCCTCGAACCATTTTTTCGGTGTCGTGAGCGGTGTCCCCCCCAGCTGGATGATGCGGGTGGAGACCATGTCGGCATGCCGCAGCTCATCCGCGGCATGCTGCATCAGCTCCGCGATCACGGCATCTTTCATCGGGCCCTCCACCACCTTGGCCCCCAGCCAGTACTGGTAATAGGCCAGCCATTCATCCGCAAAGGCTTTGTTGAGAAGCTCCAGGACGCGGTCGACATTTATTCCGACGATGTCCCGTCCTTTTGTGCCCATGATTGCCTCCGTATCTCGATATTGGTGAGGTATGCCTCCCTTCTATTATGTCATGCGGTCACGGGAATGCAATGGATGTGTGCCTTCCCGCCGGTCTCTCCACCTTAAGATCCCGGTGACCGCCGCCACGAGCAGGAAAAGGGATGCCCACTGCAGGAAATGCAGGTGGTTGCCGAAAACCGCCACCGAGCACAGCACAGGATAGAGGATGGCCGCTGTATACTGGACGGGACCCACCGCCATCATATCCCCCAGCCGGTAGGAAGCCTGTAAGGTTATGAACGCCGTTAGGGAAAACATCAGGTAGAGGTAGAGATAGGGCGAATCGAGGTAAAGCGCGATTTCAAAGCCATGGGCGGCGACCAGGGCCTTCACGGTCACGATGATCATCCCCGTCGATAGACCCGATGCCCAGGCGAACAAGAGGGACCGGATTCCAGGGCGGAGCATTCGCAAGGCTGCGGCCGCCCCTATGAGCAAGGGGATGGCCGCCGCTGCGGCCATGAAAGTCGTCCGGATGGCCGCATCCGTTTCGGCCCGCTCCAGAAGATTGAGTACCACGATGGCCGCCACGATGATTGCGGTACAAGAGATATCGGAGACACGGACCCGTTCTTTCAGAATGAAGGAGGAGAGGGCGACCAGGACGATCACGCCCCATCCGGCCATGGCTGCGACGATGTGCGGGGCGAGGAATCGGAGCGCCGCCGCATTGGGAACGATATAGAGATTCATCAGTCCGAAACCGGCGACCCAGGTGAAAAGATCCCGATAGAAACGTGTGTCCTTCTTGCCTCTGGTCCCGATCCATCCGATGCCCTTTTTCTGGAGCACCAAACCGGTGGAAAGCAGCGTGTAGGCCAGAACGGGCAAAGGGACGCTCAAGCTCGCCATCATGCGTCTATTATAGCCAAAGGGATCTCCAATCCCAATGTTATAATTGCGGCTATGGCCGGCATGACCAATCCCCGTGATATGATGCGCAGCGCATGCCGGATTGACCGCGGAATCCACCTTTGATATATAAATACAAATCTCGAGACTGCTTCCTTGGAGGGACCATGAAGAATTTTTCCATGACCCCAAACCGGTTTTCCATGGCGTTTTTGCTGCTGGCGGTGATCTTCATTTCCGTACTTTTCTTTCTCATGATCCGCGGCTTCCTTATGGCCGTCCTCATGGCCGGGATATTCTCCGCCCTCGCCCGTCCCCTGTACCGCCGGTTCGAGCAGAGATTCAGAGGGCGCCGTTCTCCGGCATCCCTCGCCACTCTCCTGGTCATAATCCTCGTGATACTCATTCCCCTGGGCGGCCTGCTGGGAATCGTGGCGGCCCAGGCCATTAAAGTCGGAGAGTCGGTCACCCCTTGGATCCAGAAGCAGCTGTCCGAGCCGACCGGGGTGGCGGGTCTCCTGGAGAAACTGCCGTTTTACACCATGATCGAACCCTATCAAGAGCAGATCCTGCGCAAGGCCGGTGAACTCATCGGATCGGCCAGCCGATTTATGATCAGCGGCCTGTCCTCGGCCACGGTCATGACCGTCAATTTTTTGTTCCAGCTGTTTGTGTTCCTCTACACCATGTACTTTTTCCTGATGGAAGGCGACAAGCTTTTGGCCAAGATCACGTATTACCTGCCGCTGGAAGAGAAGGACGAGCGGCGCATGCTGGACAAGTTCACTTCCGTGACGCGGGCCACCTTGAAGGGCACGGCCGTCATCGGAATAATCCAGGGAGGACTGGCGGGCGTGGCGTTTGCCCTGATAGGGATTCCCAGCGCGGTATTTTGGGGAACCATCATGGTGGTGCTGTCGGTCATTCCAGGAATCGGAACCGGGTTGGTCTGGATCCCGGCCGCCGTCATCCTGGCGGCCAGCGGTCATTTGGCGAAGGGGGTGGCGCTGGCCCTGTTCTGCGGGCTGGTGGTGGGAAGCTGCGACAACCTGCTGCGGCCCCGTCTGGTGGGGAAGGACACCCAACTGCCCGAACTGCTCATCTTTTTCGGTACTCTGGGCGGGCTCATATTCTTCGGAGTGTTGGGATTCATCATAGGACCGATCGTTGCAGCCCTGTTCGTGACCATCTGGGAGATTTACGGCGAGGTCTTCAAGCATGTGCTGCCCGCCGCAAGCCCGTCTCGCAGGGAAGCATCCGAGACGGAGGATGACTCTTCGGTTGGGGCGCCAGAGACCCCTGATCCGCAGGGGAATTCCTGAGAAACCTGAAACGCGGAATATTCCGGTGCCCCCCAGGGCTGGATCAGGCGGTGAGGGTTTTCAGCTTATGGCTGCGGCGGGGCCTTCGCAGTTTGCGGATGGCCTTGGCCTCGATCTGTCGGATCCGTTCCCGTGTGACGCGGAAGTGCAGCCCCACTTCCTCCAGGGTGTGTTCGTTGCCGCTGCCGATACCGAATCGCATTTTCAGGATTTGTGCTTCCCGATAGCTGAGCGTCCGCAATGCCTCTTCGATGTTTTCCCGCTGGCTGGTGTGCAGGAAGACATGCTCCGGTGCCGGGGCCTTCTTGTCTTCGATAAAGTCTTTGAGAAAGCTGTCCTCTTCATCTCCGACCGGAGTTTCCAGCGAGATCGGTTCTATGGCGACCTTCATGATCTTACGGATCTTGTGGACCGGAAGGCGCATTCTCTGTGCGATCTCGGCGTTGGTCGGTTCCCGTCCGTTCAGCTGGACAAAATTCTGGCAGACCCGGTTCAAACGGTTCAAAGTCTCGATCATATGAACGGGGATGCGAATGGTACGGCCTTGATCCGCTATGGCGCGCGTGACGGCCTGCTTGATCCACCAGGTCGCATAAGTCGAAAACTTATATCCGCGGCGGTATTCGTATTTATCAACAGCCCTGATCAAGCCCGTGTTCCCTTCTTGAATCAGGTCCAAAAAATGGAGCCCGCGATTCAGATATTTTTTCGCCACCGAGACGACCAGCCTAAGATTGGCCTTGATCAGTTCGTTCTTGGCCTGCAGTCCCAATTTACGGGCCACGGAGATCTGCTTGATGATCTCGATCAGGTCTGCGCTATAGAATCCCGTCTCTTGCCGGAGGGACTCGTGGACCTGGCTGATCTGTGAATGCCGATGACGCTTCTCCTGTCTGACCTTTTTGCTGCGCGTGCTGCGCATGATTCCCTGCAGTTCTTCCTGGGCCCGTCCCAGCTCGAGCATGATTTTGAGCTTCCGGAAGAGTTGTTCGGTGACCTCCAGAAAGAACTGCGGCTTTAGATGAAGCGCACTGACCCGATGCGTGGCCGATACGAGGAGGCGTGCCCGGGGCAGCTTACTTTTGTCTCCCGGCGGGAGAGCCTCGATCTGCTCTCGGAGTCGACGGATGTCGTGCAGCGTCCTCCGTATATAAATCGGAAAATCATCGGTCTCGGATTGGGAGTCGGACTCCCGCCGGTCGTCGAAGAGACGGAATGCCCAGGCGGAGTCCTGCGTGATCCTCTCTCCCAATTCTGCCAGCTGCGTGAAAAAAAGCCGTGTCCGAATGAGTTGTTTGAGGATACGCCGCTGGCTGGCTTCGATGCGCTTGGCGATAGCGATCTCTCCATCTCGGGTGAGAAGATTTATGCTTCCCATTTCGCGCAGATATATCTTAACCGGATCCGATGTCCTTTCAAGCATGCCGAAACTTGTGCTCACTTTGGCGGTATGAGTGGAGGGTTTCTGCTTGGCAACCGGTGGAGGAGGAATCAGTCTTCCATCCAGGGCATCGAGATACTCGTCAAAGTTGGCCGAACAATGGATTAATTTGGAGAAAGGTTCATTCTGCCAAGCTTCTTTGTCTTTCAAATTTACTCCCTCCTCAAGTCTAAGCCTGTTTCCCCCATGTCAATCCACCCACTCTTAAAACCCCCAAAAATTTGTGGTTGGAAAGGAAGGGGAATCGAGGCCGGATTAAATAAATTTGAGCTTCATGCATCAATATTATTCCATATCTTCCCTTGAAAATCAAATATATGGCTCCCAGGATAAACCGTTTAGCGAAAGTTACGTTTAATGAAGTGATAAGTCTTAATATTTAAGACTAATGACAAATCTGCGTTTTGAGGAAAACCTATGAAGCTTCTATCCCGCAGTGAAGAGATCCTGCTGCTGGCCGTCTGGCGATTGGAAGGGAATGCCTATGGAGTGAGTATCCGCGAGCAGGTCTCCCGTGTCACAGGCCATGAGTGGACGTTCGGGGCCGTGTATGTGCCCCTGGACACCCTGACCCGCAAGGGCTATGTGCGCAAGTCCCTGAGTGAGCCCGCTCCTCAAAGGGGCGGCCGCAGCAAATGCCTGTATGCATTGACCGATGCGGGGAAAGAGGCCTTGCGAGAGATTCGCAGAGTCCAGGAAGCCCTTTGGGACGAGGTTCCCGAGATGGCTTTTGATTGAGATGAGAAAGCCGCCGCATCCTCCTCGTGCGGCCGAATGGCTGCTCGAGAGGTTCTTGGAATTCGGGGACCGGGATCACCGCCTGGGGGATTTCGCCGAGGTCTTTCGTTATCGTGCCGCAGAGCGCGGGCCGGTCCGTGCCCGCCTGTGGTACTGGCTTCAGGTCCTGCGTTCGCTTCCGGACTTGGGGAAGAACTCTTTATATTGGAGTCTGACCATGATCAAAAACTACCTGACCATTACCCTGCGAAACCTGCGTCGTCACAAAGTCTTTGCCTTCATCAACATTACCGGGCTGGCCGTGGGCCTGGCCATGTTCGTGCTCCTGGGCCTCTACATCCGGTTCGAGCTGAGCTTCGACCGCTTCCATGAGCACATCGACCGTATCTGCCGGGTGGAACAGATTTTGGATCACAACGGCCTCAAGGAAGCCACAGCGGGATGCCCGGCGGCGCTTTCGGGCCCCCTGGCGGTCGACTACCCTGAATTCGAGGCCGTCTCCCGGGTCATTCCGGGAGGGGATGTTCTCATCACACTGGCGGGGAACCAGAAGCTGAGGCAGCGAATTTTTTTCGCCGACAGCGCATTCTTCGAGATCTTTTCCTTTCCCTGGGTCCAGGGAGATCCCCGGGAAGCGCTGGATGCCCCCTATGAGGTGGTGCTGACCGAAGGGGTGGCGGCGAAAGTCTTCGGCACGGAAGATTCGTTGGGGAAGACCATCCGTCTCGACGACGGCAACGACTACAAGGTCATGGGGATCATGGGGGATATTCCCGAAAACTCCCATATCCGCTTTGATTTGCTGGTCTCTTCGGTGTCGATTACGGCGGGAAGAGAGGATGACCTCCTCGCCGCCTGGAGCGACAACTGGGTGCCTCTCTATGTGCTTCTGCATCCCGAGCGGCCTTGGTGGGAGGTCAGCGAAAAGATCCGCTTCGCGCTCAAGAAGTATCAAGGGGAGGAAAGCCCTCACGAGCTTTATCTCCGCCCCCTGTCCCGCATCCATCTGTATGCCGACGTCAAGCACGAGATCGGCTCGGTGGGGAGCATCAAGAACATCACCATCTTCTCCGCGGTCGCGCTCTTTGTTCTGATTTTGGCAGGAGTCAATTTCATGAACCTGACCACGGCGCGGTCCGCCGACCGGGCGCGGGAGGTCGGCCTGCGTAAGGTTGCCGGAGCCCCGAGAAAGTCCCTGATCCGGCAGTTCTTGGGGGAGTCCGTCGTCATGGCCTTCCTGTCGCTGCTCCTGGCCGTTCCATTGATGATCGTCTTCCTGGCGGAGTTCAACCGCATCGTCGATCGGGATCTGCGCCTGTTCTCGCTCGAAAACGGGCCTTTCTTCCTGGGAATCCTGATGGCCACCCTGCTGGTAGGGACTCTTTCCGGGATCTATCCCGCGCTGGTGCTGTCCTCATTTCAGCCGGCCGGTGTGCTTAAGGGCCGCGCGTCCTCGGGATCCCGGAATGTGTCGCTGCGCAAAGCGTTGGTGGTGTTCCAGTTCTTTGTCTCCGTGACCCTAATGAGCGGCACGATCGTCGTGCTGCAGCAGGTGCATTACCTGCTGAACAAGGACCTGGGATACGAAACCGAACAAATCCTGAGCTTCTCTGTCTCCAATCCGGATGTGGGGAAATATCGGGCCTTCCGCACCCTGCTGCTGCAGAATCCCGGCATCACCCAAGTGGCGGCCCACGATTACATGCCCCACTCCAGCACCAATTGGACCCGGGTTTCCTGGGAAGGTGCCGCCCAGGGCGAGTGGATGAAGATGAATGTCAACTACATCGACGAGCATCTGCTGGACGCCTACGGGATGACGATCGTCCAGGGCCGCGGATTCTCCCGAGAATTCGGGGCGGACCGAGGGCCGGTGGTGATCCTCAATCAGACCGCGGTCAAGGAAATCGGATGGGAGGATCCGGTCGGCAAGCACATCCGCTACTACGGCGATTATAAGCTGGGCCCGGTGGGAGATACGGAAGTGGTGGGGGTGGTGAAGGATTTTCATTTCCTCTCGCTGCACAATCCCGTCACCCCGCTTATGCTGAGGCTGTTCCCGGCAGATCGGACCGGATGGAGCATATCAATCAAGGTGGCGGGCCGGGACCTGACCCGGACCATCTCTTTGATCGAGGGCCGCTTCCAGGAAGTCTTCCCCGATGAGGTGTTCAATTACCGCTTCCTGGATGAGGATTTCAACCGCATGTATCAGGAGGAACGGAAGTCCGGCCGGGTCATTCTCTACCTGGCGGGGCTGGCCATCTTTATCGCCTGCTTGGGGCTCTTCGGCCTGGCCAGTTTCGCCACCAAGCAACGCACCAAGGAGATCGGCATCCGCAAGGTGATCGGGGCCTCGGTCTCCAACATCACCTGGCTCTTGAACCGCGAGTTCCTCACCCTGACGGCACTGGGCTGCGTCCTGGCCTGGCCGGTCGCCTATTGGGTGATGTTCCGGTGGCTGCAGAATTTTCTCTTCCGGATCGACCTTAAGCTGTGGGTCTTTGCCGCCGCCGGGGCCGCTGCGGTCGGGATCGCCCTGCTGACCGTCAGCCTGCAGTCCATCCGCGCCGCCGCCGCCGATCCGGTGGATACGCTGCGCTACGAATAAGCGGAATTATCTCTATTTCTCATACATCACCTCTCCGCCGACGATGGTGGAGAGAACTTCGGTGTCCAGGATCCGGTCGTCGGGCACGGTCATGATGTCCTGGGAGAGCACCACCATGTCGGCCAGCTTGCCGGGCGCGAGCGATCCCAGGATGTCCTCCTGGAAGGCGGCGTAGGCGGCGTCCAGGGTGTAGGAGCGCAGCGCCTCCTTCCGGGTCATCTTCTGCTCCGGGTAGAAGAGTTCGCCGTTTGGCATGCGGCGGGTGACGGAGGCGTAAAAGCTGGGGATGGGATCGACATCCTCCACCGGGGCGTCGGTGCCGTTGCAGATGATCGCTCCGGCCTCCATGAGCGAACGCCACATGTAGGCGCCCTCCTGAGCGCGTTTTTCCCCCAGGCGCTTTAGGACCCAGGGTCCGTCGGAGGTGCAGTGGATGCCCTGCATGGAGGCAATAACCTTGAGCCGCCCGAACCGGGGGATATCGTCGGAGTGCAGGTGCTGGGCGTGCTCGATGCGCCACCGAAGATCGGTCTTTTCGGGGTGGGTATTGAAGGCCTGCTCGAAGATGTCCAGCGTCTCCCTATTGGCGCGGTCGCCGATGCAGTGGACGCAGAACTGGAAGTTGTTCTCGATCGCGAGGCGGGCGGTCTCGGTGGTGTAGTCTACGGTGTTGGTGTTGAGGCCCACGCTGGTGGGAAGGTCGGCATACGGCTCCAGGAACCAGGCGCCGTGGGCGCCTAAGGCCCCGTCGAACGTGAGCTTTATGGAGCGCACAGTCAGGTGATGGCCGCCCAGGCCTTCGATACGATAGCGCGCGATGCGTTCGGCAAGGCGGTCATTGGGCTCTCTGACCATGACATAGAGGCGGACACCGAGCTTTCCCTGTTCCACGAATTCCCTGAAGAGGTCGATGGTTTCGAACGAGGATCCGGCGTCGTGAACCGAGGTGACACCCTTGGACAGGCACTCCTTGTCCGCCAGTTCCACCACCCGCCGGCGCTCGGCCTGCTTGACGCCCTCCTCGCGCTGTTCATGGTAGGCGTTGCGGGCCTCGCCCAGCGGCCACTGGGCGGTCTCCCGGAATACTCCGACCAGCCGGCCGCGGGCATCCTTGACGATCTCGCCTCCGGGGGGATCGGCGGTGGTCCCGGTGATGCCGGCCAGCTCCATGGCCTTGGCGTTGGCAAAGGAAGAGTGGCCGCTGGCGTGGGAGAGGAGGACGGGATTCTCGGGCGAGATCCTGCTCAGCTCGTCATGGTAGGGGAGGCCGCCTACGTTGGGCTCCGGTGTCGACTCCCACTTCTCCTGATGCCAGCCCCGGCCGATGATCCATTCTCCAGGTTGAGCCTGGGCCACCGCATCTTTGACCATCGCCAGGATCTCGGCCCAGGTCTTGACGTGCATGAGGTCGAGGCCCAGCTTGGCCTGCCCGATTCCGGTAAAATGGGCATGGGCGTCGATGAAGCCGGGGATCGCCGTCTTGCCAGCCAGATCGATCACCCGGGTATCCTCGCCGATAAAGCCGTCGATCGCTCGAGCGGTTCCGATCGCCACGACTCGGTCTCCCCGAACGGCCAATGCTTCCGCTTCGGGAGTTGACTCATCCATGGTTACAATCTTCCCGTTGGTCAAAACCAGATCAGCAGGTTCGACCTTGGTCGCGCAGCCGGGCAGGAACACCGCCCAGCAAACGGATAGAAATCCCATCAAAAGCAAGGATAAATAACGTTTGGGTGTGATCATTTCTCCTCCTCCCAGGCCGGGCTGGGCCGGCTCTATGTGTGCGTAAGATACCATATTTCAGTACCGGTTCAAAGCCCAAGCGGCTTATCGAATTCCGGATTTGACCCGATCCCAAATGTGGACTATGATGCAGGCTTAGGAGGCGTCATGATAACCCGCAGGCGATTCATCAAGTCCACAGCCGCGGCCGGACTCATCCTGGGCTGGCCGGAAAAGGGCCGGGCGGCAAGAATCCCCGTCCCTCCGCTGCCCGACCGCTCAGATCCGGATTTCTGGAAGAAGCTGCGCACCCAGTTTCCGATGCCGCTCGATGAGGCCTACTGCAACACCGGGACCCTGGGGGCCCCGCCCTTGCGGGTCCTGAACCGCATGATCGACCACATGCGCACCTACGCAAAGGAGATTGCCCGTTGCGACTGGAGCGACGGGGGCATCAACCTGCTCGCCGGCTATTTTCCCTACGATGAGATGCGGAAGAAGCTGGGGAGGCTGATCAACGCCGACTACAGGGAGATCGCCCTCACCCAAAACGCCACCATGGGGATGAATTTTCTCTCCAACGGACTCGATCTTCCCCGGGGTTCGGAGGTCATCACCTCAGACCGGGAACATTCGGGAGGACGATCGGGCTGGGAGCTTTTAGCCAAGCGGCGCGGGACGAGCTGGAAGCAGGTGCCCATCGAGCTGCCGGTCAAGGATCCGGAACAGATCATAGAGGCCTTTCTGGACGCATTCGGCCCCATGACGCGGGTTCTGTCGCTGCCCCATATCACATCCGGAACCGGCACCATTCTGCCCGTCAAGGAGATCTGCCGCGCCGCCGTCCGAAAGGGAATTTTCACCGTGGTCGACGGCGCACAAGCCGTGGGCCATATCCCGGTGGATGTCAAGGACATCGGTTGCGATGCCTACTTCGCCAGCCCCCACAAGTGGCTGTTGGCGCCGGCCGGAAGCGGCCTGTTGTACATCCGCCGGGAGCGGATCGATGAAGTCTGGACCACCCTGGCCGCCGGTCAATGGGACAACCACGAGGACAACGGATTCCGTCTCACTCAGCGTGGGACCGGGAACGCGGCCCTGTTGGCCGGCTTCGACGAGGCCCTGGACTTCCACTTTGAGATCGGACCGGAGCGTATCCATCGACGGATCAAGGAACTGGGTGATCTGCTGCGCGCGGGACTGCAGGAAATCCCGGGGGTTAAGATCCACACTTCCCTCCATCCGCGCATGTGCTCCGGTATGACACGCTTCCATGTCGGCTCCTTGGACGGCAAACAGATACAGGACGCCCTCTGGGAGCGAGGCAAGATCCAGCCGCGCTCGCAGGGCAAAAACGGCGTGCGCTACAGCACCCACATCTTCAACAGCCCGGCTGAGATCGAGAAAGCACTCGAGATCATAGCGGATCTTTCCCGGCAGGCCTAACCTCTTCTGTCCGAAAGAAATAATCTTGCCTCTCCTCTGAAATTCAATCCCTTTTAAACGCAAAGGCTTGTTCAAAAATGTTAACTCCTTGTAAGATTAATTGCATCTTTTTTCTGCATATTTTTATTGACTGGGATGATATCTTTCAAGATCAGAGAGAATTCATCCCTAAGGCCCAGACGGCTGATCTTGAGGCATCCAGGATACTTCACGCATAATTTCGCTGTTTCCAAATCATGCGTGGAACCAGCTGTTATTCGGTGCCCGGCGGCTTCGGGTTGCAGGGGCCGAAAGCCATTGATCCCTCTCGAGAGGGATCAGAAATTAATGGAAGACGAATCCCAGTTTTTCCGCCTGCTCTAGGGAGGTAAAGAAGCCGTACTCGTCGCGCAGTTTTAGGAAAGCTCCCGCTTTTTTTCGACCGAGGAAAGCGGACAGTTCATAGAAGGAAGCTGCGTTGATATTGACGGCCAAGGGCCGGAGAGGCTCCTCGGACCAAAGCACGGCGCGGATCTTGAAATCGGGGTGAGTGACCCACAGCTCCGGGCCGATGTTGGCGGTTAGACTGTTGGGATTCTCGAGGGCTTGAGCGACGATGCGGGAGAAAATCTCTCGATACTCGGGGAGGAGGGATCGAAATGTTCCATAGTCTCCGATCTGACCGACGCGCTGTATCCGCTGGCTGAGCTCGGCGAGTTGGTTGGAGATCGTCCGTCCCTTGGTCAGGGCTGTGAATACCCTTATAAGCTCCTTTCTGTCTTCCGGAAATTCTCGGCCCCATTGCTCGATGAAAGAGATCATGGGCGGCTCAGCGGATCCTTTTCGTTCGAGCACGCGCCAAACCCAGAAGCACTTCAGCACGAGGTTCTCTTCCGGACTAAAAAATTCATCCGGGGAGAAAGGGTCAGGCAGGGGCTCTAAGAGAAAACGGTTATAGAATTCCTTGGGAGCGTACCGCATCCGGAGCGCCGGATTGTTCTGGATATGATAGAACAAGGTGGCGATGACGCCTTCGCAAGACATCATCTCCTGCGCGTTCTTGATCCTGGTGGGATCGAAGAGCGGTGATGTGTGTTCCAATAATATCATCTCTTCCCCGGAGAGTCTGGAGGAATCGATGCCCTGAGGGAGAAGCTTGCGGTAGATGTAGACGTTCTGGAGTACTCCGCGAATGCGCAGCTCGGTATCGATGTTGGAATGCCAGGAGAATCTAGGCGCGCGGTCGTAGTAGTGGGAGTTGGTGTAGAGACCCTGATATTTTGGGACGCGGTCGTAGGCCAGCCGCTGGAAATGAATCCCCCAACCCTCATAGAAGGCCGTGAAATAATCCGTTACGCCCATGGAGACATGCTGTTTGGGGCTGGTGCGGCCATCTGCGGCATCCCAGAATCCCTGGAGCAGGTTGTTCATCATCACATGTCCCAGCTCGTGGGAATAGATGTCCATTTCCCCGTTTTCGATTCTCTCGCGTGACAGCACGAGGTCCACATAATTGAGGTGGGGATAAGTCTCGACCTTTCCGTCCAGGGTGGTTAGCTGAATCCCGGTCCGGGGAAATCCCCCCTCGGTCTGGGATAGAAACAGGATGTTGGGACCGGAGGAGTCACCGGCCAGGTTGCGGCTGCATTGATCGAGTTTGATGAGGGAGGTGTGGTAGGGGATGGCAAGTTCCCGCCGCACGGCGGCGGCCAGAGGATCGGAGGCAGGAAGTTCCTTTCCGGCCAGCAGTTTTCCTTCCTTCTTCTCCGCCGCGACGATGATGATTTTTCGGTTGGGATCCGGAAAGATATACACGTCCGGATCTTCCTGCGCCCATGCCCAAGCGGTGAATCCGAAAAAAATTGAAAGTAGTAAGGAGAAGGCTTTTATCATGAATGCTAATTCCTTTCCATGGCCTTTACTTCGATCTGACCGCAACGCTCAAGGCGCCGGCTGTCGCTCGATAATATAACGGAATCGGGCGAAGGAGGCAAAAGGTCCGGCTTTGACTCGAACCAAGCGGAGCGTGCAACCATTTCCGGCGAGGATGCGTATATATACATGATATGTTTCTAACAACTAGAAAGATATGATGGGGAATGATTTCATGAAGAACATCACCCGCAAAGAAGAGCTGGTTTTGTTGTCCATCCTCATCCTCGAGGATTATGCCTATCTCATTGCCATCCAGGAGCACCTGAGCCGGGTGATGGGCAGGCCGGTTTCCCTGACGTCCGTGCATCTGCCGCTGAGCCGGCTGGAGAAGCGCGGGCTGATCCGCTCGCGTTTGGGTGACGCCGAAGCGGTGCGGGGAGGCCGCCGCAAAAAGATATATCGTGTGTCCAGGAGGGGTTTGGAAGCCCTTAATGCTTATAAGCGGATCAGTGATGATCTGTGGGACGGATATCTAAGCAGCACAACCTAAGGACTGTCGGGAATGAAAAAATCGATCCGGCCTCCCCCTTTCCTGGCCTTCCTTCTCGGGCGGGTCATCACGGATCGGGACCGGGAGTCCCTGCTCGGTGATTTTGAGGAGACCTACCGCTGGAAAGTCGAGCACTCCGCTTGTCTCCGGGCCAAGTTTTGGTACCTCTGGCATATCCTTAGGCTGGTGCCCGCTTATGTTTCGGATTCCATCTATGGGAGCGTCATCATGATCAGAAATTATGTGAAAATCGCCCTCAGAATCGTCAGGAAGCACAAGGGCTACTCCCTCATCAACATCCTGGGCCTGGGGATCGGCATGGCCGTATGCGTCCTGATCCTGCTTTTCGTACGTTATGAACTGAGCTACGACACCTATCACGAAAATGCCGACCGCATCTACCGGCTCGAACGAAGGTGGCTGAACTCCGACGGGTCCATCCGCTCCGGCTTCGGCACGTTGGCCCCTGGTTTCGTCCCCCACCTCGAGGAAGGATTTTCGGAGATGGAACATGTGGCTCGTGTTTTCGACTCGGGCAACACCCGGGTCGTCTATGGAGAGAAACGCTTCATCGAGGACCGCCTCTTTTATGCCGACGAAGACATCTTCGAGATCTTCACCATCGCGTTCGTGCGGGGTGATCCCCGGACCGCGCTGCAAAGGCCCGACAGCCTGGTGATGACCGAGGCTACGGCCCGCAAGTACTTCGGGACCGAGGATCCCATGGGAAAGCAGCTGAAAGTCCGTGACGACACACTCTACCAGGTCACGGGCATCATAGAAGACTGTCCCCCCAACACGCATTTCCATTATGATTTCCTAGCCTCTTATATAACTCTAAAGGGATTGTATGCGCCGGGCGGCGACGACTATTTCCATGGAACGCGGAACTTCAGCGACAACGTCACGTATGTCTACGCCCGGCTGGCGGGCGGTGTGGGCGCGGGATCCATTCAAGCCCGGATCCCTGATTTCATCGATCGTGTCATGGGTACCCGCCAGGATGCCGACGGCAATATCATCCGTGCCAGCCAAGGGACGACGATTCTTATGCGCCCGGTCACGGATATCCACCTCCATTCCCACACTCCCGGCGAGATGGAGCCCAATTTTGACATCAAATATGTCCGGTTGTTCACCATGATCGCCGTATTCGTCTTGGCCATCGCCTGCATCAACTTCATGAATCTGTCCACCGCCCGCGCCTCCCAGCGCGCCAAGGAGGTGGGGCTGCGCAAGGTGGTGGGGGCCAACCGCCGTATCCTAACCACCCAGTTTTTGGGAGAATCGCTTTTTTTCTCCTTCTTGTCATTGATCCTGGCGCTGGCCTTCGTTTTGGTGGTGCTTCCGTTTTTCAACAATTTTTCCGGACGCGACATGAACCTGACTTATCTCATGAACCCCGGGGGAATCGTGATCCTGCTGGGGGTGTTTCTGCTGACCGGATTCATGGCCGGCCTCTATCCGGCGGTCTATATTTCCGCCTTTAAATCCGCCACCATCCTTCGCGGAGAGATTACCCGAGGGGCACGCGGAGCCGGGCTGCGCAAGGCTCTGGTCGTTTTCCAGTTCGCCATTTCCATAGGCCTCATCGTGTCGGTGGGCGTGGTGTACCGCCAGATGAATTATTTGATGACTGCCGATTTGGGATTCCAGAGAGAAAACATCGTCTTACTCCCCGCGGATCAGACCATCAAATCCCGATGGCAGGATATCAAACAAAACCTCAAGACCAATCCCAACATCCTTGAGGCGGCCTTATCCAAGCGCGCCCCGACCGGGCGTTTGAACGATGCTCCTGGCTTCTGGGTTGAGATCGAAGGGGAGGTGCGGAGAAATCCCTTCGGCATGCCCCACAACCGCGTTTCTCACGAATTTTTCAAGACCTATGACATCCGTATCGTGGCCGGACGCGATTTTTCCCAAGAATATGCCACGGATGCCACCGAGGCGTTTATCGTCAACGAGACCGCCGTACGGCGGATGGGTTTGGAAAGCCCCGAACGAGCGGTCGGGCTGCGCATCGGAACATTCGCACCCAACCTGCAGGGCCGCATAATCGGGGTGGCGGCGGATTTCAACTACGAGTCCCTGCACAACGAGATTCGCCCGGTTATTACCTATATCCGGCCTGACCAGGCGAATACGGTATCCATGCGGGTCGCCGCCGGCCGGATTCAGGAGTCTCTGGACCATGCTAAGTCGGTATGGGCCCGGTTTCATCCCGAGTCTCCCATGCAGTACGATTTCTTGATCGACCGGATCGCCGCGCTTTACCGAAACGAGGCCAAGATGATGCAGATGTTTACCTACTTCAGTATTTTTGCGATCTTTATTTCTTGTTTGGGTCTGTTTGGTCTGGCATCGTTCACGGCCGCCCGGCGGACTAAAGAGATCGGGGTGCGCAAGGTTATGGGGGCTTCGTTGCCCAACATCATTTTCCTGCTCTCACGGGAATTCACCAAATGGGTTTTGGTGGCCAATATCATTGCCTGGCCGGTAGCTTATTTCACCATGGACCGCTGGTTGAACAATTTCGCCTATCGAATCCATCCCAACTGGGTGGAGTTCGTTGCCGCGGGGATCCTGACTTTTGCGATCGCCCTGTTGACCGTCAGCTATCAGTCCTTCAACGCCGCCACCTGCGATCCCGTGTATGCACTCCGCTACGAATAGCCTAGGGTTAACCTGGGGGACATCCCCCGAGGTACCACCCCGCGGCTGCTGGGCTGAATGCTAAGAATCTCTTTCCCGCGGGGTGGTACCTCGGGGGATGTCCCCGATGGTGGTCTCATGACGAGCAGACAGCGGTTCCTTAAGGCACTTGAGCTTGGTCAGCCGGACCGGCTCCCAGTGACCACACATCATGTTATGCCATATTTTCTGGAGAAGAGCCTGGGCGGTGTTTCGACTTTGGATTTTTTTGACCGCTTCGGCTTGGATGCCATTGACTGGGTGGACGCCCGAATGCCTGATATCGAACAGGGGGATTACCTTGAGCCGATCTCTTCCGGCGGTGAGGTCGGGGAGGCTCCCTGCCTGTGCTCGGATCGCTGGCGGATCCGACGCGAAAGAATTCCCAAATTTGGATGTCGCGCCGTTCGTTTCCTCATCGATACTCCCAAAAAGACGCTGTCTACCGTGTTGCGGAGCGAGGTCCATACGGATTGGGTTACTGAGCGCCTGCTTAAGCAAAAGTCCGATATCGACCTGATTGAAGAATACGCTCCCATTCCTGTTTGCAATGTGGAACTTGTCAACCGGAGGGCCGAGATTCTGGGTGAGCGAGGTATGATCCGCGGATCTATCCCCGGCTTCGATATCTACGGCCAGCCCGGCTGTTGGCAGGATGCGGCCGCACTTTTCGGGATAGAAGCCCTCATTCTGCAAACCTATGACGATCCCAAATGGGTGCATGCCTTGCTTTCGGTCCTGTGGGACCGCAAGTGCCGCTATATCCGCACTCTTGCGGACGCCCGCTTCGATCTTGTGGAATTGGGCGGCGGAGATGCCTCCTCCACGGTCATCTCGCCCTGGATTTTCCATGAGTTTGTAGCGCCCTATGACGCCCGGCTCATCCAGGAAGCCCACGCCGTCGGGCAGCGCATCGTCTATCACACCTGTGGTGGAATGATGCCGCTGCTGGAGGCTATCGCGGACATGGGTCCGGATGCCGCAGAGACTTTCACTCCTGCGGCTTTGGGTGGGGATACGGATCTGGCCGAGGCCAAACGCCGCATTGGGGGCCGCCTCTGTCTGATCGGGGGCTTCGACCAGTTCCATTATTTTGCCGGATGCAGGGCTGAAGATACCCGTCGTGAAGTGCGCCGATGCTTTGCCGCCGCCGGAGAAGGCGGGGGTTTTATCCTTTCTCCCTCAGATCATTTTTTTGATGCGGATCTAGAACTAATCCATGCATACGCCGATGAAGCCCGGAGGTGTGTCTATAAAGGTTGACGATCCGGGCTTTTAAATAACCGGTGAAGCGCGATCGAACGCCGGGAAGCGCCCTGCCGGACGACTCCTGCCAGCGGCGCGATTATCCCTCCCTTCCTTCGATACAATCAACCGCCCGCTCGCTTAGGAACACGCTCCCATGATCATGACAATGAATTTACCTGACCGCAGGTTGAAAAGGCCGTAATCCTGTCTGCCAGCAAATTCTTCCGACGACGAGGCCTAATTCGCCCCAAAACATTTCCCACCCTCATCATAATCCGATAAAATTGGAGAAATCGAAAGCATGGCACGTGAATTGAATTTCATAAGGAGGAGCCGACGATGAAAAGACATTGGGGTGTGTTGTTGATTTGCGTATCTGCTATGTTGATGACTCGATGCGGAGGCCGGACTCAGTACGCCGAGGGCGACGCGAACTGGCCCAGCTTCCGCGGAACTTTCGCCACGGGAATCGCCGAAGGCTATGTCACGCCCGTATCCTGGAATGCTGAGACCTCAGAGAGCATTGCCTGGCGGACGGAGATTCCCGGCCTGGGCCATTCCAGCCCCATCGTATGGGGCTACCGAATCTTCGTGACCACCGCCGTTTCCGAGAAGGGAGATCAGGAATTAAAAGTCGGTCTATACGGCAACATCGCCCCGGTCGAAGACGAGAGCGTGCACGAGTTCAGGGTGTATTGCCTGGATAAAAGGACGGGGGAGATCCTGTGGACGCATACCGCCCACCAAGGCGTGCCCAAAGTCAAGCGCCATCCCAAGGCCACGCACGCCAACAGCACACCCGCCACGGATGGAAAGCACGTGGTCGCCTTTTTCGGTTCCGAAGGCCTCTACTGTTACGATATGAACGGCAAACTACTCTGGAAAAAGGATTTCGGCGTGCTGGATGCGGCGTTTTTCATGGTGCCCACCGCCCAGTGGGGCTTCGCCAGCTCTCCCGTTATCTACGACGGTGTCGTGGTGGTGCAGTGTGACGTGCTGGAGAATTCCTTTCTCGCGACGCTCGATATCGAGACCGGTGAGGAAATCTGGCGCACTCCGCGTGAGGACGTTCCCACCTGGAGCACGCCGACGGTTTACGTCGGAGGCGAACGAATCCAGATCTTCGTCAATGGATTCAAGCACATCGGGGCCTATGATTTCAAAACCGGCCAAGAGATATGGAGATTGGGCGAAGCGGGCGATATCCCCGTCCCCACCCCGGTCGTCGCACATGAGCTGGCATTCTTCAACAGCGCCCACGGCAAGTACTCTCCCATCTATGCTGTAAGATTGGATTCGAAGGGGGATATTTCGCTGGAGCCCGGGGCCACTGCCAATCAGTTTATCGTATGGAGCGTCCGGCGCGGTGGGGCCTATATGCAGACTCCCCTGATTTACGGAGACTATCTTTACAATCTCCAGATCAACGGAGCCCTGACTTGTTACCAAGCGACGACCGGAGAGGAAATTTACCGGGAGAAAGTGGGCGATCAGGCCAGTTTTTCGGCCTCCGGAGTGGCGGCCGACGGCAAGCTCTATTTCCCCAGCGAACAGGGGGATGTTTTGGTGGTCAAAGCCGGACCGGAATACGAGTTGCTCGATTCTAATCCCATGCAGGACATCTGTATGGCCACGCCGGCCATCTCGGAAGGGATCCTATACATCCGGTCCCGTCACTATCTCTTTGCAGTCGCCGATCGCTGAAGACGCCGCCGCCGCATCGGGGGCCACCCGGATCCGTATCATATCAGGTGTTCACCTTGACGGGAAGGCGCCCCCCCCCCCCCCCCCCCCCCCCCCTCC
>Ga0180437_10001369_pt1 | contig 42074 bp, 31 predicted proteins | sample SS_ome_4_FD_132410 | JGI IMG/M metagenome (GOLD analysis project Ga0180437, IMG submission 132410) | Hypersaline lake sediment archaeal communities from the Salton Sea, California, USA - SS_3_D_1 metaG | ecosystem: Environmental > Aquatic > Non-marine Saline and Alkaline > Hypersaline >...
CCGCCCCTCGAGCGCCGCCACGTCCCGCTCGCCGCCTTGCACGGCTTCGGCAAGAGCCGCCAGACCGCGATAGATCGCCGGCGCCCGCCTCCGCTCGTCCGCCGAAAGATACGCGTTGCGCGAACTCATCGCCAGGCCGTCGCTCTCGCGGACGGTGGGGCTGACCGCGACTTCCATCGGCAAATTCACGTCGCGAACCATCGCCCGGATGACGGCGGCCTGCTGGTAATCCTTGGCGCCAAAAATCGCGACATCCGCCGACACGGCGTGAAACAGCTTCAAGCAAACGGTGCACACGCCGCGAAAGTGGCCGGGACGCCGCTCGCCCTCCCACCGCGCGGCAACGGCCGGGGGCTCGACGAACGTCGAATGCCCCGGGGGGTACATTTCCTCGGGCGCAGGATGAAACACGGCCGCCACGCCTTCCGCCGCCAGTTTTTCCAGGTCTTGCTCCAGCGCGCGCGGATACCGCTCAAAATCTTCGCCCGGCCCAAACTGCGTGGGATTGACGAAAATCGAAACCACCACCAGGTCGCACCGCCGCCGCCCGTCGCGGACAAGACCCAGGTGGCCTTCGTGCAACGCCCCCATCGTCGGAACCAGGGCCACCGTGGCGCCGGCTGCTCGGTGGGCGCGGGTGAATGCCTGGGATTGCTCGCACGTCGGTAACAACTCGAGGGGCATCTTCGTGAGAGGCTGGTTTCGGGGTTTTCAAGGTCTTTATGAACAACCGGTTGCGATGGTAACCCGAAGCGTAGCGACTTCACCATCACCAGTCGCTACAGCGTTCGCATCGCCTCGATGGCGGCGATCACTTCGTCCACGGCGTCGGCCGGCGATGGTGTCCAAAGCGTCAGCCACGGGCCGTGCCCGGATCGCGTCACGTGGTTTTGCAGTCGCCGCTGCTCGCTCGGCGGGCATGGCAGTTCATCATCCGGCGCCAGCAGCAGGATTTTCAAGCGGGGCGAGAAATCGTCGGCCCGGGTCGGGGCCGTGGCGATCCACCATTCGCCGGGCTGCCCGACTGCCGACGCGGCCGGCCCGGCCAGTTCCCCGCAAGCGAGGTCCCGCCCTTTCAGCGCGCGGCCAACGGCTCGAATCAGTTTTTCGGCCGCTTGCGGCGCCACCGAGTAAACACCCACTGACGCAGGCGGCCGGCTGATAAAATCGAGGATTTTCGTAAGCGGCCAGCCGATCAGCGGGTGAACCCGTTCCCCCGCGACCTCGCAGGCGCCCGTGAGCACGAATCGGCGAAAGGCCATCCGCGGGTGGGGAATGACCAACGGCGGCGTGTCGATCACGCTCTCACCGTAAAGCAGCAGATCCAAGTCGATCCGCCGCGTTCCCCACCGCGTCCGCCGCTCACGGCCGAGGCGTCGCTCGATAGCGAGCATCTCGCAAAGCAGTTGGTGCGCCGGCGCCTCCGTCGTCAATCGGACAGCGCCGTTAAGATAGGAAGGTTGATCGGGCGGGCCACCGACCGGCTGCGTGGCGATAAAGGAGCTAACCGCCTCGACCGCAATTTGCGGGTTCTCGCGGAGCGCATCGACGGCGGAGCGCAGCAGCGCCTCGCGATCGCCCTGATTCGATCCGAGCCCCAGGAGACAGGTTGGCATGAGAACCTTCGCGACGGCGAAGCAAACCCGGGCGGGAAAAAACGCGGCGCCATGCATCCGTACGAGGCGCCGCAGTGGGAAACGACGGGGGGGACATCCGTATCGCGGAATAAATTCGCCAGCGGTCGATCCGGTCGGTTGCTGCCCCCCAGTTCTCACGTAATCCCGTGGCCGCTCTTCGAGCCAGCCGAGAAACGGCCTATCCGTCGGTTCGGAATCCCATCCGACCGGCAATGAGGTCTGCAAAAAACACAGCGGGCGAGCGGCGGCGGCCGCCAAGGGGCCGCCGCGAGGGGACATTCATTGCAGGTTCGCTCCGTTCCGAATGCGCGCACGAGACGCGCAAAATATCCAACACAACCTTCCGGGAGACGGAAGAAGAATGCGCCACGACCACCGTGGCATAGTCGAGCAATCTCATTGCGCCTTATTGTGCCGCTTTCTGCGGATTTGTCAAGCAAGGGTCCGCCGACTTTTTTTCGCCTTGCCGCAGGGCCAATCCGCCGGGCCCGCGGTGATCGCCCGGCACGCCGTAAGCGCCAAATGTCGTGAATACTACTTGACTAGTGGTTGGCGACTGCTATAATACTTACATCCCCACTCAACGGCATTATTTTGTTTTCTAATATACATTTCGTGATGAACTGGCTTCCGTCGAAGGGGACGCCCGCGACGGAGCCCCCCGCGACGGAGCCCCCCGCGACGGAGCCCCCAGGGGCAATCGTTCCCCAGACGGGCGATCGCAGCCGCGCGACGGTCCGCAAAAAAGCAACGCGTGTCGCTTTTTGTCAACGTTCCGGAGCCGGCCTTGGGATCGGTGCCAGGCGAGTCGTGCATCAAACGGACCACACCCGGCCCCTGAGACGCATTGGCCCGCGAGTTGCAAAGGAGAATCGCTCAAGTGGCGGCCAGACCAGCGCGACTGCGCGGCCGGCAGTGGGCCTTCGGCCGTTCCCGTTTGCCAACAAATCCAACAGCCGACGCCGCGGGCCGGCGGCCCCGCGGCGAAACGGCCAGACTCCAAACGCTTTTGTCGTGAATCGATTCTCGTCCAACTCGATCCGGCGCCGCGGCCTCTCCGCCACGTGGCTCGTGGCTGCAATGCCGCTGCTGCTCGTCGGCGCGGCCCTGATCCTTGATGGGATGTTCCGGGTGGTCGCCCATCAGTCCGATCTTACGCGGGCGGAGATATTTGCGATCGTCGGAGTGCGGGAACTGCTTGACGAAAACACGCTTCAGGATCGTCCGACCGATCAGTCGGACGACATCCGCCGCGCCCACGCCGAAATCCTCGCCAGCGTGGCGGAGCACAATCACGACGTTTCCGAAGAGCTTCAGATCGCCCTGACCGACCTGTCCTTCACGGCTGGCCGCGTCTTGGACGTGACGCAGCCGCCCGCCGGCGCCAACTTCATTGCGGAATCGCCGCTCAATGCGATGCTGGTGAAAATACATCGAAGCGGTGATACGGGTCACCCGCTCGATCTTGTTATCGGCGGCTTTGGCGTGACGGCCCGGTCGGCCGCGGCGCTCGACAGCCGGCTGGTGGGCTTCATGCCGCAGCCGGATCGCCCGGCTCCCGTTGTGCCGTTGGCGATTCTGGCGTCGGCCTGGAACGACCAACGCGTCAACGCAGGACGAGATAGCTTCCCGCCTGGTGGCAACGGCCGGCTGGAACTGGAGCTTTTTCTGGCGGACTTTGGCGATGCCGCCTGGTCCGCAAACGCCGTCCTCATCGGATTCAGCGGCGCCGAAGTGATTTTCGCGGATGTGCGGCGGCAAGTCGTCCATGGCATTGAAGCGACCGACGTGCCGGGCGGACGGCTCGGTCCCGCCACTCCCGATTCCGCCTTCGTCCTAAAGGCCCGGCAAACCACCGCTTCCGCGGCCCAAACCAACGCCCTGGTGGCCGATTTCACAGCCGTGGCCGGCAAGACGCGGGTCTTTCCGCTTTACGGCGCGATGAGCGGCAAGAGCGCAAAGCTGGTGGGTTTTGTCGGCGCTACGGTGCTTGCTGCCCGCAACGCCGGCGGCGCGGACGCACACCGCCTGGCCGTGACGGTGGAGCCGGCGTTCATCATCCACTCCACGGCATGGACCGACCCGGCGGCGGCGGAGAACCGGTACGTGCATCGGATCAGAATAGCGAGGTAAGCGTTTAGCCAGCGACGGAACGTCGCCAGCGACAGCGTTCAGCCGGCGACGGAACGTCGCCGCTTTCCCCAACGGTTTCAGCCGCCGCAATCTACAACGAAGATCGACATGAACGACCTGCTCCAAACCTACTGCCAACACGCCGAGGTCCTGATGACGGACTTCGAGTTCCGAAAATTCACTCGCGATTACTGGCCGGACATGCTGATGATCGCCGGCGGACTCGGCGGCGCCTGGGCGCTGGTCCGAATCCTCTTCAACACGTCCGCCGAGAAGAGAGAAGCCCGTCGCCTCGCGCAGGAAGACCGCAAACTCGCGGCAGCGTTCTACGCTCGGCTCCGCGCCGCCGGCCACCGCACCGAACAATTCGCTTAGCCGCCGGGGACACCGAGGTCCACATAGACGCGGAACAAAAGCGGTCAGGTGTCGTACGTCGTGTTCGTCGTGCCGTGGTCCGCGGGCTGTTTCATACGTCAAACCAACTCCACCGTTCCCCACAGGCTCGGGTCTTCCGTAAACGGAAACTCCCGGCCGATGGTGAACGTCTGCCAGCCGAGTTCGCGGTCGGTCACGGCGTAGGTAAAGCCGAGGCGGGTGTGGTTGGTGGTGTCCCAGCCGGTCATTGCTTCGGCGGGGATGAACGCGCTGAGTTCGTAGCCGTCGGCCACCACGTGGGAGATCGCCGCGATGGCGCCTTCGCGGGCAGGTTTGGGGTGCTCGCGGGCCCGGGCGATGAGGACCGGCGCCGCGATCGGGTCGGTCAGCTTTCGCCCGCTACCCATCGGCAGAAAGGCGAAGCGATGGCAGAAGCGGCCCGCCCGGTGGATGTTGTGCGTGTCACGCGTATCGACCCACAGGTGCAGGCCGTCGCTCTCGTCCAGCCGCGACTCCCGGCACCAGGGATGCTGCCGCTTGCCGGCGACCCGCACGTGAAAGGCCAACCCGCTTTCATGCCAGGCCCCGCGAAAGTCCGCAAATAGCCGCCGGCCTTCGAGTTCCCCAAAACTCGGCAGGCGAAAGGATTCATCGAGATTCGCCCCGGCATTCTTGCCGGTGGCGGTCCACGGAGTCTCGACGTGCTTGATCGGCACGGCAAAGCGGAAGAGAAACGTGGGGGCGAGGATTTCGTGGGCCGTGAGGCGGGCGATGTCGGTCATGTCGGCGCCTCCTCGCGCAACAAGGCTCGATATCCCTCCTGCTCAAAATGGTGGTCGGTCGTGAGCGCTTCCGATAACCGTTTTGCATCCATCAACGCGAAGCTTACGGCGTCGCAAAGCGAATACGACTTGTCGGGACGCGCTCGCAATAGGGCCAACGCCTGCGCATGAAGAAGTTCGTCCACGAAAACCATTGTGATGTCGGGAGAAATCGCGATAGCGTCCAAGAAATCCAATACCCGCAATCGGCTCACGCGGCGACGGTTCGTCAGCGCGACGAACTCGGCAATAATGTAGTTGGTGCAAAGCATCGGCGCGAATCCACGGAAGTGGCGGCTTGCCAATTCGTGCCGTGGCTCATGTGGATCAAGAACTGCCAACAGACCAGCGGTATCGAGCAGGATCATGAGTCGGAAAGCCCCCGGCCATATTCATCGGCGAGGTCGCGGTCGATACCTTCATTGTCTGCTGCGTTTACGCCTCCACAGTCAATCGTGCCAATGAAGCTGAGCAGGCGTTCCCGTGCTGCCTTTGCACCGCGATCGACTTCAGCGATTTTACCACTTCCAACACCACCGTTGGATGCGAGCCGCGCTGCAGCAACCTCTTCCACGGTCGAGTTCTCCGTGTCGGCAGCGCTGGCAAGTAACTGATAGGTGCTGTCGGTCACTTCAACTTGTATGACGGGCATGGTAGCTTCTCCTTCTTGGAAGACGACATGTCTGAACTGAATTATAGCAGTCCCCAGAAACTGGTCCTACGTCGCCGCCGCTACCATGACCGCATCCCGGTGTTCCATCAGAAACACCTTCAAATCCCCCCGTTGCAGGTCTTCCGCACTGCGGAACATGATTTGGATCAAATCGTAGCCGTCCCGCGCGCCGTCCACTTGCCGGGCGGCGCCAAGGTCGGCGATGCGGCCGAGGCCGAACGCCCCGGGGGGCGTGCGCAGATCGAGCCGCAGTGCCGCGGGATTTTTGGTGACGACCGTGACCCACGGCTCCCGCCGTCCCGGCAACATGCGGTGGATGAGCACCTGGTTGTGCCACAGGAACTCGCCCCCGTCGGAAACGTCTTCCAAAATATCACAAAGTTCTTCAAGAAGTTCCTGGTCCCACCGGATCTTTTTGCCGATGGGAAACCCCTTGCGGGAGAAGTGCCACTTGCGGCCAAGCTGCTTCCAGGGCGCCACCTCGAGCGGCCTGGCATCAATCCGACCCGCCAGTTCTTCAAAACCTTTAACGGATTTTATGAGAAACTTATCGAAGGCGGGCGTCTCCAGTTCCTCCGGCTGATGCGCACGGATTTCGATTTCCTGCCACGGGCCGCGGAGGTTTTTCACCTTCACCCGCGGCTCGTTGCCGTACACGGGCAGTTCGTCGATCTGGTTGAGGGGCCTTAGGCCCAGGTCCGCCACCAGGTTGTCCCGCTTGAACGTGCTCTTGGCCGTGCGGAATTTGAGTTTGAGAAGCCACGTCTCCGCGGTGATGGCGTGGAAGAACCAGCCGACCGACTTCTTCTCGGCCGCGATCTCGACGACGCTGCGGTGATCCCAGTTGGTGTCGCTGAACTTGCCGAGCTGATGGATGCGATCGATCAACTTGCCGAGCATTCGCCCGTCCCACTGCACCGGCTCCCCCCGGCGGTCCACCCGCGTCTGCGTATGCCATAGCCGGCCGTCTTCCTCCCACGGCATCTGGATTTGTTTGCCGACGTCTTCGAGTTCGACGTCCCCCCGGCGCTTCTTCTCGGCCTCGTAGGGATCGTAGAGACGCCGCTGCTGGTACGCGCCGCCCACCAGCAGCGGCAGGAGGGCTTCCCCGGTGTGGCTGCGGAGCCCCGCGGGTGGAGCCGTTTTCTTCTTTCGCCGGGTTGACTTCTTCTTGGCGGAGCCGGCGGTAATCACATCGCCGTTGGAGACTTGCTGGAGGGCGGCCTGCCCGAGCGTCTCCTTGAGCCACTGCGCCGCGTACGTGGCGACCTGCTCCGGCGAGCCGCACGTGACCAGCCGCCCGCCGGCCTCGCCGGCGTCCGGCCCCAGGTCGATGATCCAGTCGGCTGACTTGACCAGGTCGAGGTTGTGCTCGATGACCACGACCGTATTGCCCAGATCGACGAGGCGGTGCAGGACGGTGAGCAGCTTCTGCAGGTCCTCGAAGTGCAAGCCGGTGGTTGGTTCATCCAAGAGATACAATGTGCGGCCGGTGTCGGGGCGGGAGAGTTCGGCCGCCAGCTTCACCCGCTGGGCCTCGCCGCCGGAAAGCGTGTTGGCGGGCTGGCCGAGGGCGAGATACTCGAGGCCGACATCGCACAGCGTGGAGAGCACGCGGCGAATGCGCGGGATATTTTCGAAGAGCGCCAACCCTTCTTCGCAGCTCATTTCCAAGACGTCGGAAATGGTGCGCCCGCGGTACTTCACCGCCAGCGTCTCGGGGTTGTAGCGTGCGCCGCGGCACGTTTCGCACTCGATCCACACATCCGGCAAAAAGTGCATCTCGATCCGTTTCTGCCCGGCGCCCTCGCATGCCTCGCACCGCCCGCCGGCGACATTGAAGCTGAACCTCCGCTGCGCAAAGCCGCGGAGCTTCGACTCGGGGAGCTGCGCATAAAGCTGCCGGATGAGGTCGAACGCCCCGGTGTAGGTGGCCGGGTTCGACGTGGGCGAATTGCCGATCGGCTGCTGATCGACGCGGATCACCTTGTTGACATGCTGGATGCCGCGAATCTCGTCGTGTTCGGCCAGCGGCAGGCTGGCTCGATGCAGCCGCCGGGCCAGGGCCGCATACAGCACGTCCTCGATGAGCGAACTCTTGCCGCTGCCGCTGGGGCCGGTCACGCAGGTGAAGGCGCCGAGCGGGATTTCGATCGAGACGTCTTTCAGGTTGTTGTGCCGGGCGCCGATGACGGCCAGCCAATCGGTCTTCTTGCGGTCGATCCCCGCGACGTCGGTGCGGACGCCGAACTCGTTCGTCGTTTCGGCGTTCGTGCGGGTCTTGCGCCCTTTCACTGCGGTTTTCTTCGATTTCCGTTTCGCTCGTTGCGGGGCGTCGCGATGCGGCGCCAGCCGCCGGTTGCTGGGAATCGCAATCGACTTTTTGCCCGAAAGGTATGGCCCGGTGATCGACGCCACCCGCCGGGCAAGCTGCTTGGGTGTGCCTTGGGCCACGATGCGGCCTCCCTTGGCGCCGGCCGCCGGGCCGAAATCGACCACGGCGTCCGCCCCACCAATCACCTCGCGGTCGTGCTCCACGACCAGCAGCGTATTGCCCAAATCGCGGAGGCGGGAAAGGGCCTGGATGAGTCGCCGGTTGTCCCGCGGGTGCAGACCGATCGTCGGCTCATCCAATACATAGAGCACCCCGGTCAAGCCGCTGCCGAGTTGGCTGGCCAGACGGATGCGTTGCGACTCGCCGGCGGAAAGCGTCGGCGCCGAGCGGCCCAGCGTGAGATATTCCAGGCCGACATCGAGCAAGAACCGCGTGCGGCTGCCGATCTCGCGGACCAGTTCGCCGGCGATCCGCTTGCCCCGCTTGTCGAGCTTCCAGTCCTCGACGAACCGCATCAGTTCATTGAGCGGCATGCGGCCGATGGCGCCGAGCGTCTTGCCGAACAGCCGCATCGCCGCGGCGTCGTCCCGCAGCCGGTCGCCGCCGCAGGTGGTGCACTCGACTTCATCGACGAGCGACTCGAGCCGGGCCCGCAGCGACGGCGAGAGCCGCGAGGCTTCCTCAAGCGCCGGGTACAGCCCCTTGTACTGGAAGCGGAAGAGCGGGGCCTTGCGCGTATCCGGGTCGGCGGTGGCGTAGACGTCGAACCACTGCTCGCCGGCGCCATGCAGCACCGTGCGGCGTTGGCGGGGAGAGAGTTCTTCGAGCGGCTCGTCGATCGGCACGCCGGCCGAGCGGGAAAGCGCCTCCAGCATGCGGATTGCGATCGGCTGTGCGACATCCGGCCAAATGGCGAGGGCGCCCTCCCTCAGCGAAAGCCGGCTGTCGCGGATCAGGGCCGCCGGGTTGGCGCCGATCTGCGTGCCCAATCCTTCACACGCCGGGCACCAGCCGAGCGAGCTGTTGAATGAGAAATGGTGCGGCGAGAGCCGTTCGAAGCTGCGGTCGCATCGTTCGCACGCCAGGTGCTGGCTGTGCCGCTTGCCGGGCCAGCGTTCTTCGGGAGCGTCGTCGCGGGGCGTGACGGCGAAGAGCACGCCGGCCCCCAGGCCCAGGGCCGTCTCGACCGCGTCGTTCACGCGGCTGAGCTGATCGGGCCGGATGGTGAGCCGATCGACGATGACCTGCACGTCATGCTTGCGGCGGCGGTCGATCGCCGGCGCGTCTTCGAGGTTGTAGATCACGCCGTCGATCCGCACGCGGGCAAAGCCGGCCTTGCGGAGTTCGGTCCACTTGTTTTCCCACCGCTGGCCGACTTCGATGTCGATCGGCGCCGCGATAAAGAGCCGGTCGCCCGCGCCGTCGCCCGTCCGCATCAGCTTGTCGACGATGTCGTCCGACGTTTGCGTGCCGATGGGCACGTCGCAGTCGGGGCAATACGGTTGGCCGAGCCGGGCCAGCAGCACGCGGAAGTAATCGTAGATCTCGGTGACCGTGCCGACCGTGCTCCGCGGCGTGTGGCCGAGGTTCCGCTGCTCGATGGCGATGGCGGGCGAAAGCCCCTCGACGTGCTCGACCGCCGGCTTCTGCATCTGGCTGACGAACTGGCGGGCATAGGAGGAAAGGCTTTCGACGTACCGCCGCTGGCCTTCCGCGTAGATGGTGTCCATGGCGAGCGAGGTCTTGCCGCTGCCGGACATGCCGCAGAAAACCGTGGTGCGATCGCGGTCGATACTCACGTCGATGTTTTTGAGATTGTGCTGCCGGGCGCCGCGGACTTCGATCCGCTTGGCCAGTTCCGCGACGCGCTTCTTCACGCGGCGGGACTTGCTTGCGGATCTCTTTGTTGTCGCGGCCCCGTTGCGGTGGGCGGCCGCCGCGCGGCCGCCGGCCAGCACCTCCCGGAGAACCTGCCCCGTGTAGGACCTCTCGTTCGCGGCCACCTCCTCCGGCGTGCCCGCGGTGACAATCTCGCCCCCCGCGGCGCCGCCCTCCGGCCCCATGTCGATAATCCAATCCGCCGTCTTGATCACGTCCATGTTGTGCTCGACCACCAGCACCGTGTTGCCGGCCTGCACAAAGTTGTGCAGCACGCGCAGCAGCATCTCGATATCGGCGAAGTGAAGGCCAGTGGTCGGCTCATCCAGCAGATACAGCGTTTGCCCGGTGCTTCGCTTGACGAGTTCGCGGGCGAGTTTGATCCGCTGGGCTTCGCCGCCGGAGAGCGTGGGCGAGGGCTGCCCGAGCTTGAGATAATCGAGGCCGACGTCGTGCAGCGTTTGCAGCTTGTCCTTGATCCTGGGCTGATTTTCGAAGAGGTCGAGCAGTTGCTGGATGTCCATCTCCAGGACTTCACTGATGCTCTTGCCTTTGAACAGCGCCTGCCGGGTTTCGCGGTTGTAGCGGTGGCCTTCGCAGACGGGGCAGGTGACCCAGATGTCGGCCAAGAAATCCATCTCCAGCTTGTTGGCGCCGTTGCCGTCGCAGGCCTCGCAGCGGCCGCCCTCGACGTTGAAGCTGAACCGTCCCGCCTTGTAGCCGCGTCTTTTCGCCTCCGGAAGCTGTGCGAACAAATGGCGGATGTCGTCAAACACCTTGATGTAGGTGCCGGGGTTGCTGCGGGGGGTGCGGCCGATCGGCGATTGATCGATGGCGATCAGCTTGTCGAGATGTTCGAGGCCCTCGATGCGGTCGTGGGCGCCGGGATAGCCGTCGCCGCGGTTAAGGTCCCGCCGAAGGGCCTCCACCAGAATGTCGCTCACCAGCGAGCTTTTGCCGCTGCCGGAAACGCCCGTCACGCACACGAAGCGGCCGAGCGGAATTTCGACGTCGATGTTTTTCAGGTTGTTGTGCCGTGCGCCGCGAACGACGAGTTGCTTTTCGCCCGGCCCGCGGCGGGTGGCGGGAATGGCGATTTGCCGCTCGCCGGTGAGAAACCTGGCCGTCACGCTCCGCTGGGCCCTGGCGACTTCTGCGATGTCGCCTTCCGCCACCACCTCGCCGCCCCGGATGCCCGGCCCGGGGCCGAAGTCGATGATGTGGTCCGCCGCCCGCATCGTGTCTTCGTCGTGCTCGACGACAATGACCGTGTTGCCCTGATCGCGGAGCCTGGCCAGCGTGCCGAGCAGGCGTTCGTTGTCCCGCGGATGCAGGCCGATCGACGGCTCATCGAGAATATACAGCACGCCGACAAGCCCGCAGCCGATCTGCCCCGCCAGGCGGATGCGCTGCGACTCCCGCCCGAGAGCGTCGGCGCCGTGCGGGAGAGCGTGAGATAATCGAGCCCGACGTTCATCAAAAAGCCGAGCCGCCCGCGGATTTCTTTCAAGGCCTCGGCGGCGATGGTGGCCCGGATGTCGTCGAGCGCGACGGCGGAGAAGAAGTCCTCGGCCTCGGTAACGGAGAGTTCGCAGACTTCCGGCAGGCTCAGCGACAAGTCGCCGAAGCGCTCGGCCGCCGTGGTGATCTTGACGTTGCGGGCCTGCTCATTGAGCCGCTGTCCGCCGCAACCGGGGCAGCGGACCGTGTTCATAAAACCTTCTAATTTTTTAAGGTGCAATTTGCTCTTGGTGTTTCGATATTTGTCGAGGAGTTCGGGAATGATTCCGTCGTAGGTTCCTCCGTATTTCATCGGCGAGGCGCCGCCCCGCCAGGTGTAGGTGATGTGCTTGCCGCCCGTGCCGTAAAGCCACATCTCCTGCTGCTCTTCGGTGAGATTCCGCCAGGGCGTTTCGAGCAAGTGGCCTTCCGGCAACTCCCACAGCCGCTCCATGGTTTCGGCCACGCCCTGGTAGATGTGCCGCCGCCAGCGGCCAAGGTCCTTCCAAGGGCCGATCGTTTCGACGGCGCCCTCGTTGAGCGATTTGCTCTCATCGGGGATGAGCAAGGCCGCGTCGAACGTGAAGAGGTCGCCCAGGCCGTCGCATTCCGGACACATCCCCTGCGGGCTGTTGAAGCTGAAGAGCTGCGGGCTGGGCGGTTGAAAACTGCGGCCGCATTTGCCGCACGAGTAATCGACGGAAAAGACGGTGTCGCCCGGACGGCCACCGGCGCCCCTGGCGGTGCGAGAGCCGCGGCCGGTCCGGCGCCGGGCCGAGCCGCCCTTGCCGCGGCCGGAGGCGGACTTGGAATTGGCGCCGGTGTCGGATTTTGTTTCGTCGGCTTCGCCGCGAGCGGCTATCAGGGTTCCCTTGCCGTGCTTGAGGGCCAGCTCGACGGCTTCGGCGATGCGGCCGCGCTGGTCCGGCTTGATCGTGACGCGGTCGATCACCACTTCGATATCGTGCCGCATCTGCCGGTCGAGATTCAACTCGTCGGTCAGCCGGTAGATGGCGCCGTCCACCCGCGCCCGCACAAAACCCTGCTTGAGCAAATCGGTGAACAGGTCCCGGTACTCGCCCTTTTGCCCGCGGATGAGCGGGGCCAGCAGGACCGCCTTCTCGCCTTCCGGCCGGCGCATGACCTGCTCGATGATGCTCTCGCGGGTCTGCGTGGTAATCTTGGTCTGGCAGCCCGGGCAGAAGCCGTCCCCTACCCGCGCGAAAAGGACACGCAGGTAGTCGTAAATCTCCGTCATCGTGCCGACGGTAGACCGCGGGTTATTGCCGGCCGACTTTTGGGAAATGGAAATGCTCGGCGAGAGCCCGGCGATCATATCGACGTCGGGCTTGGGCATGTTGCCGAGGAATTGCCGGGCGAAGCTGGAGAGGCTTTCGACGTAGCGGCGTTGCCCCTCGGCATAGACGGTGTCGAAGGCGAGCGAGCTCTTGCCGGAGCCGCTCACGCCGGTCATGCAGATTAACGTATTCCGCGGCAGCACCAGATCGACGCCGCGGAGATTGTGCTCACGGGCGCCGCGAATCACGATATCGGAGGCGGGCATAAGCCGGTTTGCTCTCGGCGGACGGCGGCGAGGGGAAACCTGTAAGTGTAGAGGGTGGGCGGCGGGGCGGGCAAGGAAGGTCAAGAGATTTCGACACCGAGCCGCGCCCGCCCTCCGAGCCGCGCCCGTGAGGAAGCGGCCCAGCCAGGGCCACCCCGGTACTGCCACTCCCTTAAGGTCGTGGCTCGGTGTTTACGGAGATTTACTGGCCTTCTTCGACCCGAAACCCCATCTTCACCGTCACCTGGTACTGCGAGACCTTGCCGTCGGCAATGGCGCCGCGAAGTTCCGGTATTTCGAACCAATTGATGTTCTTGACCGACTTCGACGCCTGGGCGACGGCGTTTTGGATGGCTTCCTCCACCGACTCCGAGGAAGTGCCGACGATTTCGATCTTTTTGTAGGTGGGGTTCGACATGACGGGTCCTCCGTGGGTGGGGCTTTGTACGGGTTCGCGGCGACGCTGCGGAAACGAATGCCCGATAGTCTATCGACGCGAAGGCGGATTACAAGCCGTGCAGGCTTTCGGCCCCGCTCAGCGCTCGGGCGTGATCGTGTAGCTCAGCACCCGGTTGCCGCCGATCTCTTGGGCCCGCAGCCAGAGCGGCTTGCCCAGCAGTTCGCTGCCGTTTTCCAGCGTGTAGGTACGGGAGCTGCGGCCGCGGGGCAGATCGAGCACCTGATGCCGCAGCCGCCGCCGCTCATAGGCGAAGAGCTGGCAGTCGAAACTGACAAACTGGTCCGTGTGGTTTTCCAGGCTCTGCTCGACGATGAGTTGGTCGTCGTCGGTCAGCCGGGCCGTCAGTTCCACCGTCACATCGCCCAGCCCCACCGCCACCTCCCGCCACACGCTGAACTTGTAGGCCCGGTCGGCGGCGAGTTCGAAATCGACGCGAATCGGTTGCGGACCGCACGACGCTTTGGGCAAGAGCGTCACGCGGACGTAATCTGCCAGCGTTTCGCCGGAGGCGAGCCGGAACCGCTTGCTCGGCGGGTCGGTGTCCCACACCTCGGGTGTGCGGAGGGTAATCTCGCCGCTCACGCCGCTGTCGAAATCGTTCCTCATCCCAAAGCCCAGCCGCTGGGCCCGGTCGAAGACGCTGGGGATTTTTTCCTGGTCGAACTGGAATGACATTCGGCACCGCGCAATCTGCGGATGCACGCCGGTGAGGAACGTCGGCAGCGGGCCGACCTCGATGACCTGCCGATGTTCCTGGCGGCCGGGCGTGACGCCGCGGCCCCATACATCCACCTGTTCCACCTCGTCGCCGAGAAAGAGCGCCTCGCGGGTCGGCTGCTCGTTCCATACGACCATCACCGCCTTGCCGCCGCGGGTGAAGATAAAGTTGTTCGACCCGCCGGGCATGCGAATCGATCCCAAGAACTCGGCGCCGGAAAGCATCATCGCCGTCGTCCGCCACGGGATGAGCAACTCGCCGGGGCTGCCGTCGGGATTCATCAGGCCCGTTTCGGCGTCGAAGGGATCGCTGGCAAAGATGCAGTCGGCCCGGTGCATTTTGGCCGCCAACATGCGGCCGACGAGGTCGCGGGCCCGATCTTCCAACGGATACGCGCCCTTGGCCAGCGGTTGCAACAGGCACCAGGTTTGCGGAGACTGGGGGCCGGCCGGCGCGGCGTCGCGGTCGAGTTCGCGAAGATAGACATCCATCTCCTGCCGAGTCAGCGGCGGGTTGGCGCGATACAGCAGGAACCCCCACGGCGGGTCGTCGGCCACCGGCGTCTCATCGAGCCACCGCCAGCCGATCCCGAGATGAATTTCCTGCCCGAACCGCTGGAGCTGGTCCTTGATCTCGCGAATCTTCTCGGCAAGGTAGGGATAGCCGACCCAGCTATCGTCGGTGTCCGAACCGACCTGCCACCAGCGAACCTTCAGCGACAGCCGTGTCATCACCGGGTTGAGGGCCGGGCACCACAGTTCCGGCTCGGCGAAGACGCCCGCCGCGGGAAACCCCGCCGAGTCATTGAAGAGGTGGGCCACGTCCTCGGGTGGCTCGGCCAATACGCCCACCATCTCGATTCCGTGCCGCTGCAACCGCTCCGCGAACCACGCGATGCGGTCGGCCCGGTCCGGTTCTTTCTGGCTATACCAGACGGGAAACTTGACCCAGTTAATGCCTGCCTGCGTGAGCAAGCCGATGAGCGTCGGCATGGGCAAGGGCCGGTCGCCGCCGGGGAGCGACCAGCCGAACTCGCCGCTTGACGACGGCCGTTGATTGCGGAGTACGGCCAGGGTGATCTCCTGCCGCTGCGAGACGCCCCCAGCCCCCGTCATCACGGCGGTGACGCGGTAAAACCCGTAGTCGTCGATGGGCGGACGCCACGAGACCTTGCCGGCAAAGCCTTCCGGCACGGGGCCGTCCTCGGCCGGCGGTTCGCCGGGAAAGGTTTCTTCCCGCTGCGGACCGGCGGCTTTGGCGGCGCCTTCTCCGCGGCGAATCCGCTGACCGCGAACCTGCCGCGCCACGCACGCCGTCTTGCCGGCGCTGGCGTCGTAAAGCTGAAAGTGGACGAGCGGATTGGGTTCGATGACGCCGGAAACCTCGCACGTAACCTCGACCTGGCCCGGCTCGAAGTAGACGTTGTGATCGCTGTTGGTGGCCAGGGTCATCCGCGGCAGGCGGCCGAGCCACACGTCATCGAGCAGGGCGGCGCCGACAAGATCGGCCTCGCCCGGATCTTTCGGCTTTAAGTGCAGCGAAACCACCGCCTGCCGCACCGACTCGTGGCGGGGCATGATCGGCCCGACCTCCACGCGCCGCCACGCCGGCAGCCGGGTGTGCCGCGAGGAATAATACGATTCGAGCGGTTTCTGCTCGGAGTCGTAAAAGGTAACGCACAAATACGCCTCGTCGCCGACAAGTTCCTCCGTCTTCAACCAGGTGGAAAGGAGATACGTGTACTTGGCGCTCACGTCGATCGGCGGGGAATACGCGATGGCGGCGGCGCCGTCCAGATCGATCCGCAGACACGCGTCGCCCTCGGGCGAAGGCTCTTGGCTGCGAGCGATCTTGATGTAGCGGGGATAGTCTTTGCCGGTGCGGCGCGACCAGCCATCCGGCCAGCCGTCGTAGTTCAAATCGACATCGTCTTCGAACCCGCAGCGGAAGACTTCGACCGCCTCGTCGCCGGGCCGGGACTGCGCCGGCGCGGCGCAACCGTCGCCGGTTTCCAACGTCGGCGCGGCGTGGCCTGAACTGGAAGCCGCCGCCAGCATCGAGAACACGGTCAGAATGAAAGGAAGACGTCGCATCGCTCTCGGTGTCGGAAGGGGTCGGGAGTCTTTTTCGGTCATCGCGGTATTTCGGTGGTTTGTTCGTTGCCCGAAAGAAACTCCCGACCCCGTCTTGGCCGCAACGTCTCTCGCCCCGGCCAATGGCCGGGGCTATGGCCGCTGGGCTTTGCGCGCAAGTTCCGCCCACTTAGAATTGTGGGTCACTCCCGAGGCGCCTGTGGCGAAAACGCCCCAAGTCGCCGTCAATCAACAAGCCGGCGCAACCGGCAAGTTCGAACGAACCCGTCTAACCCCGAGCCGAAGGCGACAGGCGCTCCCCCGCGGTTAGAGCCGATACACCCGCTCGGCCACGCCGCCGCAAACCTGCGCCTGTTCCTCGGGCGAGAGCCGCGAGATGAAGTCGAGCCACACACCGGTCACTCGCTCGTAATCGCCGGAGAGGTTGCACATCGGCCAGTCGCTGCCGATCATCAGGCGGTCCGGGCCGAACGCGTCGAGCGCGACTTCCAGATACGGCGTGAAATCGTCCGGGCGCCAGGCGTTCCAATCGACCTCGGTCATCAGGCCGGAGATCTTGCCCACGACGTTCTCCCGCTTGGCAAGTTCCCGGATGCGTTCCTGCCAGGGCGAGAGGAGCCGGTTCTGCACTAGCGGCTTGCCGATGTGGTCGATGACGAACCGCTGGTTGGGAAAGGCGTCCACCAACTGCGTGGCGACGGGCAGGTGGGCGACATACACGAGAAGGTCGTAGCTGAGCCCGCGGGCCCCCGTCTCGGCGATGCCCCGCCGGAAGTCCTCGCCGAGCATGAGTTCGTCGTCAGGCTCGTCGTGCAGGATGTGCCGCACGCCTTTGAACTTGGGATGGACGACAAACTCGTCGAGTTGGGCGGCGACCCGCGGGCTCCGCAGATCGACCCACCCGACCACGCCGGCGATGAACGGGTGATGGTCCGCCAGCTCCAGGAGAAACCGCGTTTCGACCAGCTTGTGCCGCGATTGCAGTGCGACGCAGCCGTCAAAGTCGCGCGAGGCCAACAGCGGCTCGACCTCCTCCGGCAAACAATCCCGCTGCACTGGCTGCATCTCCGGCGACATCCACTGATGCTCCGCCGGATGGTATCGCCAGAAGCGGACGTGCGCGTCGATGCGCATCGGAAGCCTTCGGGTGTGAGACCTTTAACCGCGACGGAACGTTGGGAGGAACCGTTTAGCCGCGACGCCGCAGGCTCGCAGCGCCCTCACAAATCCTCCCCAGTATACCGGAAAACCCGTCGAGACGCAGCCGCGCCGCTACCTGAGGTTGCTCCAGAGGTCTTCCACTTCCTGCTTGAGCCGCTCGACGTCTGCCCGCAACTGGCGGATTTCCTCGCGGAGCTGGACGGCGTCGCCTGATTCCGTCAGCCCGGGGCTTGCTGTTCGCCCCGGCGTTTGGCCGGGGACGACCCCGGATTCCGACGTCGACGCTTGCATCGTTGCCCCGGCAGCGCCGGGGGCGAACGCGGCGGCGGGGCTGACCGTCGCGAGTGGCGAGGCGCCAACCACGCCGCCGCCGGCGTACTGGGCCTTGATCGCCGCCATCTCCCGGTCCAGGTACAGCGCGTGCGTAACGACCTGCCCACGACCCTCCGGGGTGAGCGAAACGACCAGCCCCTTGTGCATCAGCGACGCCAGCGTCGGTTTGAGGGCCGCGACGTCCGCAATGCCGTCGGCCATGCGGGCGGCCCGGCCGCGGAGTTCGCCCGCCGTTTGCGTCCCGCGGAGGAGCAGCTCCGCCATCACCGCCACTTCATCTCCCTCGATTACCATCCAGTCCTTCACGTAGTGGCGGTACTTCGGCACGCGCGAGGCGCCCTGCACTTCCCCAACCGCCCCCATTCCCCGCAGTTCCTCGAGCGTTTGTTCCACCTGGCTGTCGGTCAGGCTCATGACGGGATCGCGGTTGCTCTTTTGATTGCAGCCGGTGACGATCGCGTTGAGCGACAGCGGATAGGCGGCCGGCGTCGTCTTCGCTTTCTCGATCAGCACGCCCAGCACGCGGCGGCTCATCGAGGAGAGGGGGCGCCACTTCGGCGGAGTCTGGACGGTTTCTTCCATGGGTGGTGCGCGGTAGGTGGTGAAACAGCCGGGCGGCCGCTACAATCCGTTTTCGTAAGCGGCGGTTCTGTCAACCACAAGTGTAATGGTAAACCGTCTGGCATCCAACCGATCTTGCAACTGGAAAGGGAGACGAAGATGAAACGCTCCGGTGAAACGCGACTTGTCTGCGCAGTAATGGCGGTATGGGCAACGGCGCTCGCGCTGGCGCCCGTAGCTTGGGCCGAAGTCCGCTTGCCCGCCATCTTCGGCGACAACCTGGTCTTGCAGCAGACAACCGAAGCGCCGATCTGGGGCTGGGCCGATGCGAATGAAAAGGTGACGGTCTCGTTCGGTGAACAGACGGTAACGGCCACCGCCGACGCGCAGGGCAAGTGGAAGACCGCCGTGAAAACGCCATCCTTCGGCGGACCATTCACGCTCAAGGTCGCCGGCAAGGATTCCACGATCCAGCGGAAGAATGTCCTCGTCGGCGAGGTCTGGGTCTGCTCCGGCCAGTCGAACATGGAATGGTCGGTCCGCCGGGCCACCAACCCCGACGAGGAAATCGCCAACGCCCAATATCCCGAGATTCGGCTCTTCACGGTCAGAAAGTCGGTGAGCGACACGCCAGTGGACGACTGCCAGGGGCAGTGGGCGGAGTGTTCGCCGGAGTCGGTCGGCGATTTCTCCGCGGTCGCCTACTATTTCGGCCGCAAGCTTCACAAGGAACTCGGCATCCCGGTCGGCCTGATCAATACCTCCTGGGGCGGCACGCGGGCCGAGGCCTGGACCAGCGCCGAGGGCCTGGCGGGCGAACCCGACTTCCAGCCGATCCTCGATCGCAGCAAGCCGTTCAAGCCGGGCAATCCGCATCAGGGCTCGGTGCTGTACAACGGGATGCTTCACCCCGTCGTGCCGTTTGCCATCCGTGGGGCCATCTGGTATCAGGGCGAGTCGAACGTCGGCCGGGCGGTCCAATACGCCAGGCTTTTTCCCGCGATGATCGGCGATTGGCGGAAGCAGTGGGGCCAGGGCGACTTCGCCTTCCTCTTCGTACAGCTCGCGCCATTCCACTACGGAAATAACGGCCTGCTGCCCGAACTGTGGGACGCCCAACTCAAAACGCTGAAGACCGTCGAGAACACCGGCATGGCGGTGACGACCGACATCGGCGACTTCAGAGACATCCACCCCAAAAACAAGCAGGACGTGGGCGCCCGGCTGGCGCGATGGGCCCTGGCCGACACCTACGGCAAAGAGGTCGTCAAGAGCGGACCGATTTACACCGGCATGGAGGTTGAACACGGCGCCGTCCGCGTGCGGTTCGACCACGCCCAGGGCCTGAAAAGCCGCGACGGCAAACCGCTGACCGACTTCACCATCGCGGGCGAAGACGGCGAGTTTGCGCCGGCCACCGCCGAGATCGACGGGGAAACGGTTCTCGTTAAGAGCGATGCCGTCCAGGATCCCGTCGCGGTGCGGTGCGGTTGGAACAACACCGTCAACCCCAACCTGGTGAACGGGGAAGGACTGCCGGCCTCGCCCTTCCGCACGGATGATTTCGACTTGAAGACCAAAGGACAGTTGTAATCCATGCCCCATTCCGCCAAAGCCTTTTACGACCGCGTCGCCTTCACCGCGTCTCCCACGCTGGTTCCCCGGCTCTCGACCGAAGACCTGATCATGAACGGGTCGGAAGAGGGCGAAGGCCTCAAGGACTACCTGCTCTCGGAACCCGACGACCCCAGCCTGCTTGCCGGCAAACGGATCGCCTTGATCGCCACCGACGGCGTCGAGCAGATCGAGGTGACGGGGCCGATGGGCTGGTTCCGCTCCCGCGGGGCGACGGTCGAGGTGGTGTCGCCGCGCAAGCTCGACCTGCCGCCGAAATTCGGCGTGCAGATGCCGGACCAGCGGGACACGCACATCCTTACCATTCGCCTGATGGAAAACGCCGGCTATCTCAGAATCGACCGCTTCATCGACGAGGTGGCGACCGACGACTTCGACGCGATCATCATCCCCGGCGGCGCCTGGAACCCCGACTTTTTGCGGAGCGACCCGGCGGTGCTGCGGTTCGTTACGGATTTCTTCGCCACGGGCAAAACGGTCGCCTCGATCTGTCACGGTCCCCAGGTGCTGATCAGCGCCGATCTGGTCCGCGGCAAGAAGGCGACCTGCTATTGGGCGATGATGGTGGACTTGAAAAACGCCGGGGCCGAGGTGAGCGATACGCCGTGCGTGGTCGATGGCAACCTGATCACCGCCCGGTTCCCGTTCGATTTGCCGCCGTTTTCCCAGGCGATCGTGGAAGCGGTTACGAAGGCGGATGTCGGAAAACTGAGCTAAACGGCGACGTTCCGTCGCCGGCTAAACGGGGAGGTTCCGTCGCCGGCTAAACGGGGACGCCGCCTTCCGCCTTCCAACTTCCGCCTTCCGACTTCACCATGTCTCCCCGCCTCGGCCTTACCGTTACGCTTGGCGTGGTCATGCTTTCGCTCTTGGCCGCGCTGTTGGTGTTGTGGATCATCCTGGCCATCTTCGGGTTGCTGGCCGATCCCGACTCGGGCCCGCTGATCGTCACGTTGATGAGCGTGGGCACGGTCCTTTTGGTAACGCTGATTGTGGGTGTTTCGCTGTATCTCGCGCTGTCGGTCCGCGCGATCAATTTGACGCGGCGGCAATCGAACTTCATCGACGCGGTGACGCACGAATTGAAGTCGCCCATCGCCTCGCTCAAGCTGTACCTGCAAACGCTGGTGCGTCGGCAACCGGCGCCGGCCGAGGCGGCGGACTTTTACGAGTCGATGCTCGAAGACTGCGAACGGCTCGACACGCTCATCAACCAGGTGCTGCTGGCGGGGCGGTTGGAGCGCAGGGACACCGAAGGCGAGGCGGCGCCCATCGATTTGCCGGAACTGATCGTCGAATGCGCCGACATGGCCTGCCTCCGCTACCGCGTGGATCGCGCGTGCGTGGAGATCGACGCCCAGCCGTGCGAACTGGTCGGCCGACGGATCGATCTCGACATGCTCTTCCGCAATCTGATCGACAATGCGGTGAAATACGCCGGCGCCGAGCCGCGGGTGCGGATCGCGCTTCGGCGGCAGGAAGACGGCAGAATCGTCTTTACCGTCGCCGACAACGGCCGCGGCATTCCCCCGCGGCTACGGCGCAAGGCGTTCCGCCGGTTCGAGCGGCTGACCCAGGAACTCACGCGCGAGAAGCCGGGCGCCGGACTGGGCCTGTATATCGTCCGCACCATCGTCCGGCGGCTTCGCGGAGCGGTGAAAATTCGCGATAATCCGGAGGGCGGCGCCATCTTCGAGTTGACGCTACCGCCAAACCTCGCCCCGCCACGACGCCGAACAAACCGCGACGAGAACTAAATAAGCCATCGTGATTCTGAGAGGCCGCAGGGGGTCGGGAGTCTTTTTCGGTCAACATGTTCGCCATCGGATCGTCGGCCGGACCGAAAAAGACTCCCGACCCCTTCCCTCCCCGAATCGTGCAACGTCATTTAGCCGTCATCAAAGCACGATGTCCGCCGACGCCTCCGCCCCGCCGCCACAACAACCTGCCGCCGACGCGACGCCCCCCGATCCCACCGCCATGCCTCACATCCTGGTGGTCGAGGATGAGGAGCACCTGGCGGCCGGCATCCGCTACAACCTCGAGGCGGAAGGCTTTCGCGTCACCGTCGCCGGCGACGGGGCGACCGCGCTCAAACTCATCGAACAGTACGCCCGCCGATTTCAACTCGTCATTCTCGATCTCATGCTGCCGCGGCTCAGCGGTTACAGCGTGTGCGAGGCCCTGCGAACCGCCGGCCGGGAGTTGCCCGTGCTCGTCTTGTCCGCCCGCACGCTCGCGGAGGACCGCACCCGCGCCTTCGACGTCGGCGCCGACCAGTACTTGATGAAGCCGTTCGATTTGGACGAGTTCTTAAGCCGCGTCCGCAACCTGCTCTCCGCGGCCCGGCGGCGGAGCCAGCAAGGGCTTGTCGAGGAGCCGCTTGCCGAGTATCGCTTCGGCGACACGAAGATCAATTTCCAGACGCATGAGGTGACGGTCCGCGGGAATCCCGTCCGCATGACCAGCCTCGAAATCAAACTGCTGAAGTACTTCGTGCAGCACGCAGGCCGGGTGATTCCGCGGGCGGAACTGCTCGAGAACGTGTGGGGAATGTCGGGCGACGCCCACACCCGGGCGCCCGACCAGTTTATCCGGCGGCTGCGGAAGGCGTTCGAGAAGAAGCCGAGCCAACCGCGGCACTTCCTCACCATCCGCGACGCGGGCTACCGCTTTTCGGCGTCGGGGGAGTGAGATCCCTGGGGCTTTTGTAGCTTGTAGTAAGAAAATGACGGGGTGGCGCCCCCTGAGCCCTTCAGGGCGGTGGGCGTGGACGGGTGGCGCCCCCTGAGCCCTTCAGGGCGGTGGGCGTGGACGGGTTCCCACGCCCATCGCTCCCGGTGACTCGCCGCAAACGTACACGAAAGATTGACCACCACGGCGCCGCGGCGATGATCCAGAATGACTCGCTATGGGCGTGCCACCCGCAGGTTGCGGGCTACTAATTCCGCGCCGGAAGCCAATGGTCCTGCTCGGGATCGAAGAAGCCTTCCACGTTCCGCGAGCGGACGCTGCCGTCGCCGTACAGGACGTTGATCCGCCCGAAGTGCCGACCCTCGATGTAGGGGTTCATGAAGCGGTTCTCCGCGTCGCTCCAGTAGAAATCGCTGGAGCCGACCTCATCCACGTCGATCACCGATTTGCCGTAGTCGGTAATCAGCACCTGCACCGGGTGGGTCCGCTGGGCGCTGGTCGCCTGGTTGTTCATGCCGTAGCTGGAAGGAGCGCCGCCGGGCGCCGTGAGGATCCGCGTGTTTTCGCCGGGGAAGGTGGTGTGGGCCGTATGCACAATAAACGTCTTGCGATCCGACGTGAGTTCGACCTGTTCGGCGCCCCATTCGTAGCCGCGGCTGCCCTGCCCGGTGGGATACGTGACGTCGGGGTTGCCCAAAATGGGGTCGGTTTGGTTGAGCGTATGGTCTTCGCAGATGAAGCCAATAATCTCGGCATTGAAGGTCATCTTCATGTTTTTGAGCGTTATGTTGGACGAATTGACTCCGTCCATGTGCCAGTAGAAGACGTCCACCAGCGTGCCGGCGGGGATCGTCTTGGACGGGCCAGTGGACGAATAGTACTTGGCCTGATAGCAGTCGACCTTGACATCCGTCGGCAGGGTAAAGCTGCCCCGCTCGAGAAACAGATACGTCGTGTCGTTGGATGCGATATCGGCGTTGGATGCGCCGCTCTTGTCGAACCGCATGTCTTTCACAAGCGGGCCGCGAAATGCCACCGGGCCCTCCAGGTTGGCGCTACCTCCGCCACCCGTGTTATCCAGGTCGCTGGGGCAAACGTACATCGCGGATTTGTTTTCCAGATGCGGCAGCAGTTCCGAGGTCCATTGGCTGGCGAGGCCCAAGGCCGCGCTGTCGCCTCGAATCGACCGGATCTTGAAGTAGGCCACGCCGATCTGGTGCAAGTTGTTCTGGCACACGGCGCTCCGCCCCGCCTCCCGAGCGGCTTGAACGGCCGAGAGCAGCAAGGAAATCAACAGGGCGATGATCGCGATCACCACCAACAGTTCCACCAGGGTAAATCCGCGACGTCGCATGAGTGGCGCTCCGTAGTAGAAGGTGTCCCCGAGCGAGCACGCCTGACCGGGCAAACGCCCATCGCCGACCCGCCGGCGCTCGCGACCGTATACTTAACACACCGCCGCACGATTTGCAATCCCTGGACAAAGGGGTGGGTGGCCGGGTTTCCTGGGGAGCCGGTGGAGGGGGCCGAGGGTTCCCTCAGGGGCTTTCGCCTGTTACGATGGTTAAGGTGGACTGCAAAAGGAAGCGGGCCGGATTGGGTGATTGGGCTTAACCGGGCAGTAACATGACCGTATCGACCGAATCGCTGCAAACGGACGCCCCGCCGGCTCGCAAGCCGCCGCCCCACGCCTCGGCTCCGCAAGACCCGCGGCCGGGCCCGCCGCCACGGCGCCCGCGGCCGTCCGCCGGCGCTGCGGAGGAGCCGCCGCCGGAAGGCGCGCCGCAACACGACGCCCCATCCCGCCGAAAGGCGTGGATGGCCGTCCCGGCCTGGCTCGTCAGCATGGTGGTGCATATCGGCCTGGTGCTGGCGCTGGCCTTTCTCACGTTTCGCTTGACTCCGCCCTACGATCCGGAAGCCGTGTTCGTCGTCAATCCGACCGACGAGCCGCTGGAAGTCGAGGAACTCAAGCTGGAAGAGATGACGGTTGACAACCACGACGTCACGGCCGCGGCGGCGGAACTGCCGGACCCCGCGCTGTCGGCCGAGTTCGAGCCCGCCACGCCCGATACGCTGGAAGTGGACGTGGACATCACCGGGGACGTGGACAACGTCTTCGGCGATCTCAGCGCCCTGCTTGAAGTCGACTCCGGCGGCGCCGGCAAAGATGTGATGGGGATCGGCAAGGCCGTCTTCTTTGGCGTCGAAACCACCGGGACCCGCTTCGTTTACGTGGTCGACAATTCCAACAGCATGAACGGCGGCAAGTTCGAGTCCGCGGTGCACGAGTTGATCAAGTCGGTCGGCGGGCTCGACGAATACAACGAGTTCTACGTGATCTTCTACAGCGACATGGCGTATCCCCTGTTCTATCCGCAGGGGGCCCGCGGGATGGTGAAGGCCACGCCGGAGAACAAACAGAAGCTGGTGTCATGGCTGAGCACGGTGGAACGGTGCCTGCAAACCCGCGGCGAGGACGCGATGAAAGCCGCGTTCGTGCTCCAGCCGGACGTGATCTATCTTCTCGGCGATGGTTCGTTCACCGACAAGGCGGTGGAGAAGACGCTGGCGACGTCGGTCCCCGATGTCACCATCCACACGTTGGGGTTCGGGATGAACGCCAAGGCTCGGGAGGGGTTTGAGAATATCGCCAGGCGGTTCGGCGGCAAGTTCCACGAGATTGCCATTAGCCCCGCCGCCAAAAAGCTGTCCGAGACGCTCAAGCGGCCGAAGAATAACTCACCCCACGGGGCGTGGGGGCTGGCCCTGGGGCAGAGGAAGCCCGGTGGGGGTAACCAGAAAGCCGGCGGCGGCAAGAAACGCGGGGGCGGCAAGAAGGCGGGGAATCGGTAAGGGCGGCGCCCTGGTGGCGTGTTCTCGCAGCCCATCTCCCGGGCAGAGCCGGCGGCTAACCGTTCCTGGCGCAGGCGAAGTACGCCGCCAGGGCTTCGCGGGTCGGCCGCACGTCGTGGACGCGAATGATCTGCACGCCTTGCTCGGCCAGCGCGACGGCGGCGCCGATGGTGGCGGCGGTCCGGTCGGCCTCTTGGTCGCCGATGATCCTTCCTAAAAACGCCTTGCGAGAGTGCCCCACTAACAAAGGCTGCCCCAACGCGTGAAAGCGATGGCAGTTGGCCATCAGCGTCAGGTTGTGGGCGTGCGTCTTGCCGAACCCGATCCCGGGATCGACGCAAATCCGCTCGGCGGCGATCCCCGCGGCGATCAGCGCGTCGCGGCGCCGCCGCAAATACTCGAGTATCTCTTCGACCACGTTTTCGTACCGCGGGTCATCCTGCATCGTCCGCGGGTCGCCCAGCATGTGCATGCAGCAGACGCCGGCCAGCGTCTCGGCCGCCAGGGCCGGCATGGCGGGATCGCCCGTCAGCCCGGTCACGTCGTTGATGATTTCGGCGCCGGCGGCGACCGCCTGGCGCGCCACGGCGGACGACGACGTGTCGATCGAAATCGGAATCTCGCACGCCGGCGCCAGCCGCTCGATCACGGGCATCACGCGGCGCAACTGCTCGTCGTCGGCCACGGCCAGGGCATACGGCCGGGTGCTCTGGCCGCCGACATCGATCAGATCGGCGCCCTCGTCGATGAGCCGCCACGCGTGGTCCAGCGCTTGCCGGGGATCCAGAAATCGCCCTCCGTCGGAAAAGCTGTCGGGCGTGATGTTGAGAATACCCATCAGCCGCGGCGTCGCGCCCAGCGTCAATGCGCGGGTCTTCAGCCGCCAAACGCCGGCGCGGGAACAGGCGGGAAGGAACATCGCAACAGGGGCTGGCGAGTGCGTTCGACCAAAGGGGTCGGGAGTCTTTTTCGGTCGTCGATGAACAACATGGGCGCCGGTCTGGCCGAAAAAGACTCCCGACCCCCTCCACTCAGGCGAAATCCGAAACAAATCACAAATCCAAAACCAGAATGTTCGAAACGTCCCCACACCCTCCAGTACCGGGGCGGTGGTTTGGGATTTCGGTCATTCGTGCTTCGAATTTGTTTCGAATTTCGAGATTCGGATTTCGGATTTTAAGATGCGCTGAACCTGCGGTGCAAGGTTCTCAAGCTTACCGCTCGCCGCTCCCTACGCAATCCGCCGCACGTAGCGGCAGCCGACCAGGCACACGTCGCGGCCCTCGTGCCGAATCGGCGTGGCGTGAACGATGCGGGCGATGAGATACAAGACCGAGGGGGGCGCCCCGAACGCGACTACGATTTCTTTGAAGTCGGGCAGCGTCGGCGACAGGAACGAGAATCCGGAAGGCGAGATGTCGCGACACTGCGCCTGCCGGAACGTCTTGGCATTTGCCGGGCCGAACCGGCTGTTGGGAGCGATGTGCTGCACGTAGGGATACGGCTGCCGCGTTTGCGAGCGGCGTTCGACCGCGCCGCGTTTGACCACCTCGTTGCGCTCGTCGAAGAGCAGCTCCTGTTCGTCGATCCGCAACTGCAATTCGGCCAGCGCCGCGCGGGCCCGGGCCGCCTCCGTCTCGCTGGCTCGCAGTTTGTCGAGCGTGTCGTACATATCGGTCAGATCGATCGCCGAGGCGATCACGGCGCCCTCTCGCAAGCGTGAAAGCGTCCAGGAAAGCCGGCGGTCCGAGCCTTGCTTGCTCAGGGCCCGGCTCTCGAACCGCGCCGCCCCCGACTGCCGCACCTGAACCATCGCCGCGCGGACCTTGTCGAGTTCGTCGGGCGGGGCCAGGGCGCTCCAAAGGTTGCGGTTTTTCAGCTCCTCGACGGTAAAACCCGTGATGGTTTCGGCGGCTTCATTCATCGACCGCACGGCGCCGCTGCTGTGGAGCGTGAAGACGGGGGCCTCGAGCGCGGCCAGCAGCGTCTCTTCCCCGCGGCGGGTCTCTTCGAGTTGCTGTTCCACCCATTGCCGGGCGATGGTCGAACTCATCAGCCCCGCCACGGACTCGACGAAGTAGCGGTCTTTGGCGATGTCCAGCCGGGGCCGCACGTCGCACACGCACAAGACGCCGAAGCCGTGCCCGCCGTGCCGCATCGGGCACAGGATAGCGCTGCGGACGCCCAGACGCAGCAGTTCCGCGTCGCCGCAGGCGTTGTGCGTGTCGAGGTCCGGAATGATGATCGTTTCCTGTTTTTGGATGGCCGCGGCGACAAGCGACGTCGCGGCGTTATCGAAGACGGGCGATTCGCCGAGTTCATCCAGCCCGTCGCCGATGGCGCCGATCCGCAGCGTCAAAAAATCGTCGCTTGGATTCCGCTCGGCGACGGCGAAGTGGCTGGTGGCCACGCCGCGGGCGGCGGTTTGGGCCGCCTCGACGAGCAGGGCCGACAGGTCCGCCGGGGCCATGGCGCGGCGGCCGAGTTCGACGATCATCTCCTGCTGCGCTTCGACGCGCTTTAGCCGCCGGACCTCGGCCGGGGCCGGGGCCGACTCGCGGAACGAGGCCGGCGCCCCGTCCTCTCGCTCGATCGCGGGGGTTTTCGGGATGGAAATGACGGAGGAAGGACCGCTCATACGCTTGCCTTGTTGAAAATCGGCTTGTGATTACACCATGATCACTTTCGTTTCCACACCCAGGTTGGGCGCCGGGACCGGGACCGGGACCGGCAATGCCCCGTCAAGCTGAAGGGTGCGGTTGCGCCCGAGGCGCTTGGCTTCCTGAACCAGCCCCAGCAGGCGCTTGCCCATCGTACGGGGATCGGCGCCCTCGGACGCCTCGACCACCGCCGCGCTGACCGTCACCCGAATGCCGCCCCCCTGGTGCTGGAAGCGGGTCCGCTCCATCGTCTGCCGGACCCGCTCGATGGCCACGATCGCTTCCGCTTCGGCGATACCGTCGAAGGCGATCCAGTACTGCTGGCCGGAAGCCGGGTGGGCCTCGCCGCCGTCCCTGGCCAGGCATGTCACCAGCTCCTCGAATTGGCAGAGAATCCGGTCGGCCACCTTGTGCCCATGACGGTCATTCACCGACGAGAACTCGTCGAGATCGACCGCCGCCAGCGTCAGCGGCGTAGCCGCGCCCCGCTCCGTGTGGCGGGCCAGCGTCCGCTTCAGGGCCAGCGCCACGCTGTGACGCACACCCAGTTCGCGGCCCAGCCGCGTCATTTCGTCTTCTTCCTCTTCCGCGACGTCGCCGTCATCGGCGTCATGTGCGGTCTCACGCAACTGGGCCTGCGCGAGCGTGTCGTCGAGCGCTTCGCGGTATTCCTGGCAATGCTCGATCTGGTCGCCGGTCTCCTGCAGCAATTGCCGGCAGTAGTCCTCCAGGCCGGCCGTCGTCAGGTCGAGTTCATCCATCTGATCGACCGCCTTCTGCGTCGTTTGCAGGGCCCGCTCTGCCTGTTTTTTGACGCCTTCGCCCAGGGCGCCGACGTCGCCGTGTTCTTTTTGCAGGGTCTCGATCCGCGACACATTCGACGCTTGCTGCTTGATGTAGTCGCGGCCAGCCTGAACCAACTCCGCCGCGCATTGGGTGGCGGACTCGGTGATGCCCTCCGTGTCGTCGTTCTTGCTGCTGAGCCGGGCCTTCTCGTCGATGTCCAACAGGCGATCCCGGTGCTCGCCGGCGTGGCGGCGGATGTCCTCGACCGCTTCCTTCCATTCCCGGGAAACCGCTGGTTTGGACGGCGGTTCGGTTGCGTCGGTTTCCTTTGGCAATGCGTCGGATGGCAATGCGTCGGATGCTGAAGACGCTCCCCAATCGCCGAACGGAGGCGGGGCGATTGCGTCATCGTTCGGCTTCGTGCGGCAAAACCCCCGCGCCCACCGCTGCGGTCCCCGGCCCAGGGCCGTGGCCGTGGCGAACCCGAGATACAGGTTGCCCGCGGCGACCACGGCGACAAACAGGAACACGGAGAGGACGTACAGCATGGCGGAAGGTAAAAACGGTAGTTTTGCCAAAGCGCACGGATCGACCGCTGGCCGAATCCGCGGGTATGCAACCCTAGATTAAGGGCGGTCGCCGTGTTTCGATTTTGGTTGGAAAGGCGTGGCGAGAAGAACGGAACTTGCCGGTCATGGCGGTTCTTCGGATTGGGTTGCGACGGGCGCGTTTTTGGACAACGCTCCCTCACCCCTGGCCCCTCTCCCAGAGGGAGAGGGAAAGCCGTCGCCGTACCGGCGACGGCTAAACGGGTCGGCGGCTAAACGGGTCGGCGACGGCTAAACGGGTCGGCGCCCTCTTGCGGCTGGCCTTTTTCTGTTGTTCGACTATAGTTCTAAAAGAACCCCTTCCCACTCCGGACGAGCGCCGCACGCCGGCCTCCGCGTATGTTCGAAGCCTCGTTGCCGCTGGGCGATCCCGCGTTGACCCTGTCCCTGTTCGGTCCCCGCGACCAGCATGTCCGTAAGTTGCGAGAGGCGCTGGCCGTCGATATCACCCATCGGGAAGGGGAGCTTCGCATCCGCGGCGACGAAAAAGCCGTCGCACAGGCCGCCGAGGCGTTTCAGCGGATGCGGGCCCGAATCGCCCTGACCGGCCACGTGGACGCCGAAGACGTCAACGATATGCTGGCGGAACTGACCGGCGACGCTACGAACGGCCAGGCCGCGCCGGCCGCTGCCGCCGCGAGCGTCGGCCCGGTCGAAACGATGGCGCCGGGCCGGGCGGTCCGCCCCCGCACCCCCGGCCAGGCCCGCTACGTCGAAGCGATCCGAAAGAACGATCTGGTGTTCACGATCGGACCGGCCGGCACCGGCAAGACGTATTTGGCGGTGGCGATGGCGGTGGAACATCTCCGCCGCAAGCAGGTTCGCAAGCTGGTGATGGTGCGGCCTGCGGTCGAGGCCGGCGAGAACCTGGGCTTTCTTCCCGGCGATTTGCAGGCCAAGATCAACCCGTATCTTCGCCCGCTCTTTGACGCCCTCCGCGAGATGATGGACTACGAGACCTTGCAGCGATTCACCCAGCAGGATGTGATCGAGGTCATTCCGCTGGCTTACATGCGGGGACGTACCCTTAACGAGGCGTTCATCATTTTGGACGAGGCCCAAAACACCACCATCGGGCAAATGAAGATGTTTTTGACGAGGATCGGCGCGGGATCGAAGGTGGTCGTTTCCGGCGACGTGACGCAGAACGACCTGCCGCCCAGGACCCGCAGCGGACTGAACGACGCGGTTCGCCGGCTGAAAGACATCGAAGGTTTTGAATTGGTGCGGCTGGGCAAACGCGACATCGTCCGCCACCGCCTGGTGCAGCGGATCGTGGAAGCCTATGAAAAAGACGAGTAGGAATGAAAGCCGTAAGCTGTAAGCCGTAAGCTTGACCGTCCGCAATGATGCGCCCGCATCGGTAATCGCCCATGTCCTCCGGCCTGACCAAGAAAACCCGTAGCGAGCACGTCGCGGCCAAGCGGCGGCCGCGGCCGCGCGGCTTGTCGGCCGCCGCGCTTGCGCAGCCCAAGACGCAGGTCCGGCTGGGTCTGTGTCTGCTGGCCGCGGTTTTGATGGTCCTCTGCACGGGCGGGTGGCGACCGCCGTTTCCCTACCAGGCCGGCTACACGCCGCAGCGCGACCTGGTGGCCCGTGTCGATTTCAAGATGCTTGACGAGGCCAAGACGGCCGAAGCCCGCCAGGCGGCTCGGCTGCGGGAGATGTGTGTCTACCGCAACGAGCCGCAGCTCATTCGCAACCTCGAGCGGGATTTGGACAACGCCCTCTCGAAAATCCTTCGGGCAGACGCGGCTTCGGCGGTAAGCGAAGACGTGTGGAAGGACTTCCGGGGCGAGCGGCCCGAAGACGCGCCCCCGGATTTCGAGGAGCAGTCGCGATTCCTCGCCTTTCGCCAGGCCCTGGCCGAGGTAGACGACTTCGCCGCGATCAAGCAGGCGATCGCCCAGGCGCTGCGCCCGGTGGAACGCAAGGGCGTGCTCGAGAACCCGCCGCCCCCATCGCTCTCCACCCGCGAGAGCATCGACGTCCATCCGCCGGGCGAGCCGGAGACGCGGGAAACAGCCGCCATCGACGAGGCGCTGGCGACCGCCGTCCGCCGCACGCTGCCGGAGCGATTGGACGCGGAACTAAGCGGCGTCATTTCCGACCAGGCGAAGCGGCAAGTCGTCGTCGCCCATCTCGCCGCGTACCTGCAAAAGAACCTGCCGGTCACCCTCACGCTCAACGAAGAAGCCACGGCCGCGGCCCAGCAAGCGGCGGCCGACGCGGTGGAGAACGTGTTCCGCACCTACTATCGCCGCAACCCGCTCACGCGGGTCAGTGGCGGCGACGTGCTGGCCGAGGGGGGCGAGCCGCTGACCGCCGACTCGCAGGTGATGAAGCTGCTCCGCAAAGAGCACGAGGCCTATCTCACCCAGATGTCGCTGACGGAAAAGGCCCTGCGGGCCCTGGCCGACTTCGGCATGTACATCGCGCTGTACACCCTGTGCGGGCTGTACATCTTTTTTCGCGAGCCCCGCCTGATAGACGACTTTCGCTCTTTCGCCACGCTGCTGGCTTTGGCGGTGGCGGCGGCGCTTTGCGGGTTTTTCGCCGCGACCGAAATGCTGCGGATGGAGTTGGTTCCCATCCTGCTGTTCGCGCTGATCGTCCGCATCGCGTACGGTCACGAGCTTTCGCTGCTGCTCACGGCGGCGATTTCCTTGGCCACCGTGCTGTCGCTGGGCCGGGGCCTGGAGTCGTTCGTCATTCTGGTGGCGACCGGCACGACGGCGATTCAACTGCTCGGCGATTTGCGGACCCGAACCAAGCTGGTTTACGTGGGCGGCGTGGCGGCCGCCGTGAGCATCGCCACCACGCTCGGCGTGGGGACGATGGTCGGCCAACCGCTCGTCGCCACGCTATTGCCGTTGGCCTTATGGAACGGGGCCTGCGCGATCATGGCCGCGGTGCTGCTCTCCGGCATCCTGCCGTTTGTCGAATGGCTCTTCGACGTGCAAACCGAGCTGAGCCTTTTGGAACTCGGCGACGCCACGCATCCGCTCTTGCAGGAGCTGGTTCGCCGGGCGCCGGGCACCTATAACCACTCGATCAACGTGGCGTCCCTCGGCGAGGCCGCCGCCGACGCCATCGGCGCCAACGGGCTGCTCGTCCGCGTGGGGGCGTATTTCCACGACGTGGGAAAGATGCTCAAACCCGAGTATTTCATCGAGAACCAGAACCGCCGCGAGAACCGGCACGATACGCTGCTGCCGGCGATGAGCACGCTGGTGATCATCGCCCACGTGAAAGACGGGGCCGACCTTGCCCGGCAATACGGGCTGCCCCAGTCGATCATCGACTTCATCATGCAGCATCACGGCACGACGCTCGTCGAGTTCTTCTACAACCAGGCCCACCAGCGCAGGCGGCTCAACCCGGACAGCGGCGACGTGGACGAGGTGAGCTTCCGCTATCCCGGCCCCAAGCCGCAAACCCGCGAGTCTGCCGTGCTGATGCTGGCCGACAGCGTCGAGAGCGCTTCCCGCACCCTCACCGACCCCGCCCCCAGCCGCATCGAAAGCCTGGTGAACGACATCGCGATGAACAAGTTGATGGACGGCCAGTTCGACGAAAGCGGCCTGACGCTGACAGAACTGAAGATCGTCCGCCAACAACTCGCGATGAGCCTTACCGCCATCTACCACGGCCGGGTGAAGTACCCGGAAAAGAAACTGGAAACGGCCACGCCGAAGCTATCGGCGGTGTGACCTGGCCCCGAGCGGTGGGCCCTGGGCCATAGGCTTCGCGCCGGCGTCCCGCCGAAGTTGCGTTTCATTTCACGATTCAAGCGGGGTAGAATAAGAGCAGCGCCCATGAAACGGTCAGATACCCTGCGCCGCCTTTTCGGGCGCCAAGCCGCGGACTCCGAAGGAGAAACTGGATGAATTGCGATTCGGAACTCCTGGTTGGGATGAGTGAGGGAGAGTTGCAGGCATTGGCGGATGGGAGGCTGGCGCCGTCGGCCCAGGCTCGCCTCGATGAATTGCTTTCCCGCAATCGTCTCGATCAACTGACGGCAGATGAAAAGACCGAGCTGGACGGCTTGCTTGCACAGGTCGATCAACTCACGCTGTTGAAAACGCGGGCACGTTACACTCTCACTCTACATGCCGGAGTGGCAGCGACGTGAGCGAGCGTTTATCCGCCGAACTGCGGCGGCGGGTCCGCGCGCATTTCGCCAGTTGCTGCGCGTATTGTCGCACGGCTGAAGATCTGACGGTCGCCATCTTCGAGTTCGAACACATCGTCCCACGCTCAGCCGGCGGAGAGAGTGCGTTCGACAACATTTGCTTCGCGTGCCCCAGCTGCAATCGATACAAGGCGAGTCGCACGACCGCCGTAGACCCGGCCACGCAGGAAACCGTCTCGCTTTTCCATCCTCAACGAGACACGTGGCCCGACCATTTTGGCTGGAACGATAACGCGACGGAAATTGTCGCACTGACGCCGCGAGGCCGTGCAACCATCAACGCGCTTCGCATGAACCGGCCGCAAATGGTCCGCGTTCGTCGAATGTGGGTGGTCATGAATGAACACCCACCAAGCGAAGCGTCTCACGACTGAATCGCGCTAATATGCCTCCATCCGTGGTTCCTTTTGGTCGCGGGTCGCAGGCCGCGCTGGGCCTTCCGAAGTCCGACTGCCTCACTCCGTCGGCACGAGCCGGGTCGGCGCCGATGGTTGCCCGTTGACGGAGATATCGGGGCGGGAATCGACGTGGGTCCGCGGTAGTTCCGTTACCCGCCAGGGCAGCCGCACGGTAAACGTGCTTCCCTTGCCGAGCACGCTTTCCACGCGGACCTCGCCGCCCATCAGCATGCACAGCTCTCGTACGATGGAGAGCCCCAGCCCCGTGCCGGAATACTCGCGGGTCAGGCTGTCCTTGCCGCTCACGGCGCGGCTCTGCCGGAATTTCTCGAAGATCACCTCGCGGTCGTCCTCGGCGATTCCCACGCCGGTGTCTTCCACCGAGATGGCCACCATCTCCGGATCGCCCTCGATCGCCTGACGCCGTGCCCGCACCCAGACGGTCCCCCCGTCGGGTGTGAACTTGATCGCGTTGGACAACAAGTTCGTCACGATCTGCTGCACCTTGCTTTGGTCCTGGCAAAGCGGCGGCAGGTCCTCATCGACGGCGCAAATAAGCTGCAAGTCCTTGTCCTCGGCCAGCGACCGCATCATGTCGCACTGGGCGGAAAGCACCGCGGCCAGGCGGAACTCGCTGGGCCGCACTTCCATCCGCCCGCTCTCCATCTTCGCCAAATCGAGGATGTCGTTGATCATGTCCAGCAGCACGCGGCCGGACTGCTGGATGTTTTGTGCGTACCGTTTCTGCTTCGGGTTAAGCGATTCGATCTCCTTGAGAACGTCGGAGAAACCGATGATGCTGTTCAGCGGCGTCCGCAGCTCGTGGCTCATGCTGGCCAAAAAGTCGCTCTTCATCCGGTTCATCTCGTAAAGCCGCATGTTGACCCGGGCCAGTTCGTCCACCTTGGCGTCCAGGTCCGTGTTCACGCTGCGGAGTTCCTGCTGCGTGTCGATCAGGCTGCGGAGCATGCGGTTAAACGACTCGGCGAGGTCCTCGAACTCGTCGTTCGTTTGAATCTCCGCCCGCACGCCGAGGTTGCCGCGGCTCACCTCGTCGCTGGTGTCCCGCAGGTGCGTGAGCGGCTTGACGATCACGTAGCGAACGATGATGTACAGGGCGATCATCGAAACGAACACGGTGATAATCGCCGTGGCGATGAGGATGGCCCGCGTCCACTCGATGGCGTTTTGGGTCTTGGCGTCCGGGATGATGACCTTGACCGCCCGGAACGGATAGTGGTCGTTGCGCAGAGCGCCGGCGTCGGCGGCCGGAAAGGCCCCGTCGGCCATCAGCCCCGTATGGCAGAACTCGCAGCTCGATTTCCAATAGACGGGCTGGTAATACTGGTATTCGCCGCGTTCGGGCAACCACCGCTCGACGTAGACCGGTTCATCGATCGCGGTGGCAAAGCCCTCGAGTTCCAATTCCGGTCCGGCCAACGGGTCGAGGTGCGTCGGCTCGGGTGTGGCCGGCGGCGGCCCGTCGCTGCTACCGGCGACCTCCGACTGCCGGATTTCGGTTTGGCGGCTGAGCTGCGCGGCCTGTTTTTGCTGGAGCTGCGCAATCAGAGCGCGTTCCTCGGCGGACTGCTGCTCGTCATCGACCGGGTCCGTCCCGGGCAGCATCGCGGACCCATACTCGTCCTTGGGGTCCAGCTTGAGAAACGTGTAGCGGAAATCCTGCACAGGCAGGTCGGCCGTCATCTCGCGGACGAGCGACTCGCGTTCCGCGTTGGCCTCGAAGACCTCGACCCAGTGGTACATCAGCAGGGTGAAGTCGACGGCCCGGGCCCCGGTGCTGCGGGCGGTCTCCTTGGCCAGCCGCTCCGTCACAAAACTGACCCACCAAAACGCCCCCGTAATGAGGAAAAGCAGACACGCCCCGAACAAAAACCGGCACTTCCGCTCCAGGTTCGTTTCCCCAAGAACACGTTTGATGCTGTGGTAGGACATGGGGGACGAGGAAACAGCCGATGGAGGCAGCGATAGCGGTGGTAAAGGATACGGGGTGTCACCATTATCTTATGCGGCCCCGCGAATGCGAGAAAGAGCGATGCGGGGGAGGCCCTTCACATCATATCGAGGGGATCGACGTCGGCGATCCACTGCACGCCGTCGGGGCACGTTACGCCTTCGCTCGATTTGCGGACCGATTCCCGCAAGGCGGCGGCGTCTTTCGCCAGCAGCAGGAAGTGGTAGCGGTACTTGCCCAGGTGCTTGGCGATGGGGGCTGGGGCGGGGCCCAGCAGGCGCATGTCCACCTCGCCGCAATCGCTTTTCAGCCGCTCGGCCGACGCTTTCGCAAAGGCGTCGAGAAACGCCGCCGTCGTTTCTTCCTGCGGGCCGCGGGCGATTACGCGGATAAGCGAGCCGAACGGCGGGTAGCCGAACCGCCGGCGGTTGTCCAATTCCATCCTGGCGAATTTCTCGAAGTCGTGGGTCGTCGCGGCGTCAATCGCCGGGCTTTCCGGGGCGAACGTCTGCACCAGCACCCGCCCGCCGCGTTCGCTGCGGCCCGTGCGTCCCGCCACCTGCGTGACCAGTTGAAAGGTCCGTTCGGCCGCGCGGAAATCCGGCAGGTGCAGCGCCACGTCGGCGTTGACCACGCCCACCAGCGTCACATTGGGAAAGTCCAGGCCCTTGGCGATCATCTGCGTGCCGAGCAGGATGTCGATCTCGCCGTTCTTGAACTTCGTCAGGGCCGCCTCGTGGGCCCCGCGGCCTTGCATCGTGTCGCTGTCCATTCGCAGGATGCGAGCCTCTTTGAATCGGGCCCTGGCCTCGGCTTCCAGCCGCTGCGTGCCCAGCCCGCGGAATTGGAGTCCCCCGAAATCGCACGCGCCGCACACGGTCGGGGCGGGGGCGTCATAATCGCAGAAGTGGCAGCGGGCCCGTTCACCGTGGCGGTGATAGGTGAGGGTCAAGTCGCAATGCGGACAGCGCACCGCCTGGCCGCAGGCGGGGCATTGGATATGCGTCGAGAAGCCGCGGCGGTTGAGCAGCAGCATCACTTGCCCGTTCTCGCGAAGCGCCTCGGTGATCGCCTGATGCAACTGACGGCTGATGGCGCCGCGGGATTGCCGGCTGCGGAACTCGCCCCGCAGATCGAGCGTGCGGACGGCCGGCAGCGGCCGGCCGAAAATCCGCTGCGGCATGTTGAGCAGCGTGTACTCGCCGGTCAACGCTTTGTGGAAGGATTCGAGCGCCGGCGTGGCGGAGCCAAGCACCAGCGGCACGCCCTCCTCTTTTGCGCGGAACAGCGCCACATCGCGGGCGTGGTACCGCGGCGCCGAATCCTGCTTGAACGACCCTTCATGTTCTTCGTCCAGGGCGATCAATCCGAGCCGCGGCGCGGGGGCGAAGACCGCGCTGCGGGCACCGACGACCACTTGCACGGCCCCATCCGCGATGGCCCGCCAGTGGGCGTGGCGGTCGGCGTCGGAGAGATGGCTGTGGAGGACGGCCACTCGGTCGAACCGGGCGCGAAACCGCCCCACCGTTTGCGGCGTGAGGCTGATTTCCGGAACGAGCACAATCGCCTGCCGGTTGAAGGACACCGCCCTCTCAATCGCCTGGATGTAAACCTCGGTCTTGCCGCTGCCCGTGACGCCGCGGATGAGAAACGTCTCGTGCCGCGGGGCTTCGAGCGCGGCATGAATGGCGGCCAAAGCCGTTTGCTGCTGCGGGCTAAGGTCTTTGCCCGGCTCGCGGGGGACCGCTTCGCTGGCGGAATCGTGGTCGAAGACGCGGCGGCGGGTCGGTTCGACAAGCCCCTTGCCAATGAGCGCCTTGATCGGCCCGCTCGTGCAACCAGCCTTGGCCGCCAACTGCGCGGTGGTGAGCGGCTGCGGCGAAGCGGCGAGGGTGGCAAGCGCGGTATGCTGCTTGGCGGGTAATTGGAGCGACGCAATCCGGGCCGCCACCTTTGCCGGCACGGACAGCAGCGTTACTTCACGCGTTCCCTTGTCGGTGCGGACGCCGGAGGGCAACACGCCGTCGAGCACACTCGACCAGCGGCAAAGATAATGATCCGCCATCCAACGGGTAAGCTTGAGCATGGCGGGGGAAAGGAGCGAACGGCGGTCGATCACCGACGCGATCTCCTTCAGCGGCCGCCCGGTGAGCCGCTTCGTTTCCAGAGCGACCACGTAGCCGATCCGCTTGCGGTTTCCCCGGCCCAGCGGAATCCACACCCGCCGCCCCGGTTCCACATCCCTGGCCAACTCGCCCGGCACGCGGTAGGAATAGGGGCCGGTGGGGGCATCCGCAACCACCACCTCCGCCACGAGCGCCTCCCCGGCCGAGTCGAGTTCCCAGGGTTCGGGATCGATGGCGAAGAGGTTTTGCTGTGGCGAAGTCATGATGGCTTGTGGTCAAATATGAATAGCGAAATCCGAAATCCGAAACAAATCCGAAGCACGAAACTCGAACGACCGAAACCTCCGTGGTTCGCATTCAGGGCGGAACCTAAAGGTCTTGAATTTCGAAATTAGACAATTCGAATTTGTTTCGGATTTCGATATTCGGATTTCGAATTTGTTTCGGATTTCGATATTCGGATTTCGAATTTGTTTCGGATTTCGATATTCGGATTTCGAATTTGTTTCGGATTTCGATATTCGGATTTCGAATTTTGTTTGGTATGTAGAATTGAGTGCTTAGGATTTCAAAGCAATGCGTCTCGGTCTCTTCGGCGGCTCCTTCGACCCCGTCCACCTCGGCCATCTGCTGATGGCGGAGGCGGCGCGGGAGCAGCTTGCGCTCGATGAGTTGTGGTTCATCCCCGCCGCCCAAAGCCCGCACAAACAGCATGGCCCGCGGGCCAGCGGCAAGCAACGGGTCGAGATGCTGCGGCTGGCGGTCGCGGGCCACCCGGCGTACCGCGTGTGCGAGATCGAGGTAAACCGCCAGGCCCCGAGCTACACGGTGGATACCCTGGCCGAAATCCACGAAGAGCGACCGGACGACGCGCTTTTTTTGCTGTTGGGCGGCGACGCGGCGGTAGATTTTCCCTCCTGGCGCGAGCCGGACCGCATCCTCACACTGGCCACCCTCGCAGTCTTCCGCCGGCCCGAATGGCCCGAGCCGGACCTGGCCGCGCTCGTCAACCTCCATCCATCGCAGGCCCGCCCCCCCCAGCTAATCACCGCCCCACCCATCGGCATCCGCAGCACGGATATTCGGGAGCGGCTGAGAGCTGGAAAGAGCATCCGTTGGCGCGTTCCGCGGGCCGTGGAGGAGTTCCTGAAGCAACCGCATCTTTATGGCTGATAACACAGATTTCGTTATCATTCACGGATGAGTGGAATCTCGCGCTGCTGGCGCGTCGCGTTTGCGTGGCTCTTGCAGGGAATCTCATGAAGGAATTCACCGCGGTCTACATGAAAGTCCCCGAAGGCTACATCGCCTTCGTCGAGGAATTGCCGGGCGCCAATACGCAGGGTGAAACGCTCGAAGAAGCGAGGGAAAACCTTCAGGAAGCAGTCGCTCTGATCTTCCAGGCCAACGGAGCCCTTCCCAACGAAACCTGATTCTATTAAGATCGCTTACTCAAACGAAAAATCATTCCGTCCGTGTTGCGCTGTTTACGCAGTTTCACAAATCTTTCGTCGGCCGCTTCGGAGGGAAACCCGGTTACCATGTCGTGGCGAACCATTCTCAATCAGTATCCCTGGGCCGCTATCCCCGTGGCTGGGGTCGTTCTGTTTCTGTCGGTGGTGTGGCTCTCCTGGTGGACCTGGCCGCGCGGAGAGGGTAACCGTCAATTGATGGCCTATTTTTATGACATGAACTCGAAGCAGCTATTTACGGCGCCCGTCAACACGCCGGTTCCCATCGAGACGGAGACAGGGCCGTACCAGGGGATGCCGGCAGGCGTGCGGGCCCATGTCTACAGTTGCGGCCCGCTGCTCAAAGACACCGAGCCCTTCATCGGCTACCTCGAAATCCCGACGGAGGCGGCGCCGGCGGACCAGCGGCCGCCCGGCGTGACTATTTCCGAGGATTCGGAGGAGGGCCGCGTGCTCATCCGCCGGCCCGAAGACGATCGGTGGCACGCCCTGGAGAGCCCGGAGGCGCGGGCTATCATGGACGCCATCTACAACCGCTGCGGGGCGAAGACGCGACTCAATTACGTGACGCCGCCGCCGGAGTAGTTCAGATTCTTACACCGTAGCTTCAGCACGGTTTGCGCGCATGTTGAAATCCGAAATCCGAATCTCGAAATCCGAAACAAATTCGAAGCACGAATGACCGAAATTCAACCCGCCGCCCGTGCATGGAAGCGCATGGGGATGTCTTGAACATTCGAATTTCGTATTTGGGGTTTGTTTCGGATTTCGATATTCGTGCTTCGGATTTTGGTTGCGGCTTCGCCGCATTGGAAATGCGTCACGCCGCGTTCCGCATCGCCCGCTTCGCTGCGGCGGCGTCCCGCGATTCCTCCTGGGCAAGGGCCGCCACCGCCGCGGTCACCTCCGCCAATTGGTCTTCGACCGATTGGGCGAGATCGACGAAGACCGTAGGACGCCCCGCAATTTCGCATAGCCCGCCGCCGGCGCCGTCGAGCCAGTCTTGCCGCACGTCGACACCCTGCGCGTACATCGCCCCAAGCAGATGTTCCAGCCGGTCGAGATGATGGGCGCCGCGGAAGCCGCGGTCGAAGGCGTCGTCCATAACGCTTTCCTTGCTTGGGCGTGACCTGACGGCGAGCAGAAACCAGGCCGATGCAGGGATTGTACGGGTTGCGGCTTCAGCGACGAAGGCCGAATCGTCGATACCTCCTCATGGCCGCAAGTCGTTTCCCTTAAACGAGTTAACAAGGGGTATCCACGAAAGCCCTAGCGGTCAGCCGCGGTTTGGCAACATCGGGAAAGTGTCCCGGCCCGTGGAAGATTGACGATTGACGGAGAGTTTCGGCACGCCGCGGGTCGTTGAATCACGCCCGCGGATTGCTTCCTGCCGCCAGCGCCGGACCCACCCCCCGCCTTCCTGAATGCCCACCCATGAACCCGTCTGCCCCGCCTGCCGACGTCCCACTCGAAGAACAGGTCCGCCAACTCAAGGCGCAACTGGCCGAGGCCCAGAAGCTCACCGCCCTGGGCGAACTCGTCGGCACGACCACGCACGAGTTCAACAACGTGCTGATGACGATCCTCAATTACGCGAAACTCGGTATGCGGCACAAGGATGAACCGAGCCGCGACAAGGCGTTCGAAAAAATCTACGCCGCCGCCCAGCGGGCCGCCAAGATCACCAGCGGCGTGCTCGGCATGGCCCGCAACCGCTCGCAGGCGATGGCCCCGACCAACCTCAAATCCCTGATCGAGGAATCGCTGGTGCTCTTGGAACGCGAAATGCGGAAGTACCGCATCAGCGTCCTGACCGACCTCCCGGACGTCCCGCCCGTGTCCGCCGTGGCCAACCAGATCCAGCAGGTGCTGTTGAACCTCTTGACCAACGCCCGCCAGGCGATGCCGGACGGGGGAACCCTTTGCATTTCTCTCGCGAAGGCGAAAGACGGTAAAACCGTGGACCTGATCATCCGCGACACTGGCGGCGGCATCCCCCAGGAAAAGCTCCCGCGGATTTTCGACCGCTTCTACACCACCAAGAGCGGGCCGGACGCCAGCGGCAAAGGAGGAACGGGTCTGGGTTTGGCGGCGTGCCGCGACATCGTCGAAGCCCACCGTGGCCGCATCCGCGTGGAAAGCGCCCTCGGCAGGGGGACGTGCTTCACCATCCGTCTGCCGGTCGCCCAGCGAATCGCCGGGGCGGCCGCAGCGGTCCATCTGGGTATTCCGCAGGCGGCCGCAGCAATCGGCCAGTAATCCGCCCGGTCGGACGCGGCCTGCTTCCCACTCCGGCTTCCCAACGGTGTTAGGCGAGCGGCAGAAATTAAATTCCCGCCGTTGCTGGACTTTGTGGCTTGATGGTAATGTCGTATTTGGGAAGCTTCGGCGAGCGGTGGAGGCGGGCTTCCCACGGCGCCATCTCTTTTC
>Ga0180437_10001370_pt1 | contig 42071 bp, 57 predicted proteins | sample SS_ome_4_FD_132410 | JGI IMG/M metagenome (GOLD analysis project Ga0180437, IMG submission 132410) | Hypersaline lake sediment archaeal communities from the Salton Sea, California, USA - SS_3_D_1 metaG | ecosystem: Environmental > Aquatic > Non-marine Saline and Alkaline > Hypersaline >...
AATCCTTTTGGGTGGAAAAGGCGTGAAAGAGTTATTACGCGACGTGACTTGAAAAGTATTGCGCAGGAAGAAGTTAGAAAAATTCGTAGAAGAAATAAAAAAAGAAAAATAAGGAGGCGTTAATGAAAAAGCAATGGAGAAATTTTATTACAACTGTTGAAGATTATTTCGGTCCAAAAGTTGTAATAAAAAAGAAGATCATTATCAATGGTGTAGACATTGATCCTCTTTCAGATGAAGGGAAAAGAATTAATACCGAATTAAATAAATTGTTTGAAGAATTAGATGTCAAGATAAAAAAAATATTCAAAGTAATTTAACTGGAGGCACTGATGCAGACTTTTCTTCCGTATGTATCCTTTTGGGATACCGCTTGTGTTCTTGATAACAAACGGCTCGGGAAGCAAAGGGTCGAAGGGAAACAAATTTTAAATTGTCTTCGCGGCAAATATTCATCGTGGCGATTTCATCCTGCTGTAAAAATGTGGGAAGGGTATGAAAACGCTTTGCGATCCTATACCAACATTATGATTTTGGAATGGCAAAAAAGACAATTTAAAAACACGATGCCGCTATATCCTATTCGTGGTGAAATAATTTATCCTCCGTGGCTTGGAGAACCACGCTTCCATAAATCACATCGAAGTAATTTGCTGCGAAAAGATCCTGTATGGTATGGACAATTTGGATGGATTGAGCCAAATGATCTTCCATATTTTTGGCCGTATAACCGCAGGAATAAGAAATGGGTTGAGAATGTTTGTTATCGTTCACTTGTGAAAGAAATTTTGGAGGCGTGAATGAAAAGCACAAACGAATTTGATTATCTATCTGCGATAGGTGTAGCTAATGCCAACAATTATTTCCCTGTTAGTCCTACTGATGAAACGGATAAGGATAGCCCTGAAGTAGTTTTACAATCGAAGATCACAATCAGTCCAGAAAATGCAGCTATTAAAAATGATGGGTTTGAAAAATTATCTGAAGAAGCAAAACAAATAATCATGTTGATAGTATGGGGTCCAATTGATTTTTTTGAACAGATTGAGACAAGGCATTTTCGCAAAATTACTCTCCGCAAAATACGTTCATATTTTGGAAAGCAATATGGGCGAAGAAAAACTTCTTTAGCCATTAAAGAAATTCAGAAATGGATAAAAGAGATATGATAATTAAAATAGAAGATCCTATATGGAGTAAAGCAGATAAGGAAGCGATTCCCCTCATAGCTCCATGCCTCCAATATAAAGATATCCATTGGAGGAGATTCAAAAAAAGGAGAGTAGCTAAAACAGTTATCAGATACAGGATAGATCGTAGAAGTGGATTATTCCTTACAGGATTAATCCCAAGGGTAAAACAATATCTTCGCAGGAAAGGTATTAAAATAAAGGTTATAGGAAGAGCCGAAAAGCTTCAGGTAAGTAGTAATTGGCAAATTAAAGGCATTACCTATAGAACCGACCAGGAGAGAATTTTAAAGGCGATAGCCCGTAAGCAGAGGGGATTTATAAAATCCCCTACCGGAAGTGGAAAGACAGTAATTGCGATGGGCGTGAGTGCTATGTTTAAAAATACTCGAAGACTTTTCCTATGTCATACGAAAGATTTAATGCGTCAAACGTATGAAGAGTTTTTGGAAAAAGGTTTTGATAAAGGGCAAATTTTAATTCATGGAGGCGGCAGTAAAACAACCTTTGAAAAGGTGAAGCAAATAGCAAAGAAGAAAAATGGAGTTATCCTAATCGCCTTAATTCAAAGTTATGTAAAATTTAATCCAGAAGATTATATTGATTTTTGGGATGTTGTATTAATAGATGAATGTCACCATTGCGTTGAAATAAAGTCTTCTTATAGTACGGTCATGCATTATATGCTGACTCCGGTCAGGCTTGGTTTTACTGCTACTCCTCCGCCTGAAATTGAAAAGAGAATGTTGATGGAAGGTTTACTTGGACAGCAAATTGGTGAATTGACAGTTAGGGAAGGTATTGACCTTGGAATACTTGCAAAGCCGAAATTAAAATTAATTTCAGTTCCCCACAATTCAAAGATCGCACAAATTCATAAAACTTATCGTTCATTATATCAAGCGGCAGTTGTAGAATCCAGAAGTCGTAATGGTTTAATAGCAGAGCAAATATCCAATTTTATTTCAAATGGCGATAGTGTCCTTGTTATGATAAGAGAAATCGATCATGGGAAAGAAATTAAAAAGATTTTGGATATGCTTCATATTAAATGCCGTTTTGTGCATGGTAGTTCAGAAAGGGAAGAGAGAATAAAAGTCGCAAAAAGACTTGAGAAGAAAAAAATCCTTTGTGTTATCTGTTCTACTATTTGGAAAGAAGGAATCAATATCAAAACACTAAATGCTATCATTAATGCTGGAGGTGGCAAAGATGAAAAAGGAGTTATTCAAGTAATGGGGCGAGGTTTAAGGATAGCAGAAGGGAAAGAGAATGTGACAGTCATAGATTTTCTTGACCCCTATAAATTCCTTGCTGAGCATACCGTCGCTCGAATAAACACATATGTTAGGGAAAACTTGCTATAATAGTCAATAACCATATACAGCAAAGGAGAAAAAAGATGAAAAGGGAAAATTTTTTGTGGGCTTCAATTCTTATGATCTTCATTTGTGTTTTGCTTATCTTGTCTATCCTTACGACTTATCATGTTATTGACAGCCAAAAAAAATATCAATACGAAAGAAATATCAAATATGGATTAATTAATTAAAGCAGTATCCCCCACGAAGTAAAAAAGAAAGGAGAAATCATGAAAGTAAAACAGGGTAAAATCCACATCCCGAGACCAGGAACAGAATACAAGGCACAACCTGAAACGTATTGCGGATTAATTATTGAACCGCAAGATGAGCTTGGAAGACTTGGTGAAAATAGAATGACCGTTTATTATGGGCGAAGTAAAAGAGAAGTTCCAAGTGATTTGATATGCTTGGCTTGTCTTCGAATTGCCAAACCTTGCCTTTATGAAATTGTAAGGGATGGCGATTATGAATAAAAAAATCGGCATAGTTGGCACCCGAAGAAGAAATACTTACAATGATTATTTAAAAGTCTTTGAAGCTTTTGAAAAGATTTTTAAAGAGGGTGATATTATTGTTTCAGGTGGTTGTCGAAAGGGTGGTGATAACTTTGCAGAAAAAATAGCCCATGATAATGGACTTACTATCATTATTCATTATCCAAACTGGAGAAGATATAGGGCACGAGCAGGAATGGTAAGGAATACTTTGATAGCTCGCGATAGCGATTTTTTAATTGCTTGTGTAGCAAAAGACCGCAAAGGTGGAACGGAAGATACAATCAAAAAATTCAAAGACAAAAAATTACTTCGCAGAAGATTGATTATTGTATGAGGGGGAAGATGAGAAAAATCCGTAGAAGAAAAGTGAAACCTTCAGGTAAAAGATTTATCAGAAGGCGTGAATCGTGGTGTAGGTTTGAAAAGGAAAGGCCCGATGCAATAGCTTGCGAATACCGTTGCGCCAATGGGAAATTGCCATGTTGCACAACTTGTCGAAAGAGGACAGTTCGTTTAATGTGGGGCCATCCAAAACCATTTAAATGGGGCGAAGCATTTGAATACTATACTGGCGAAGGAAGTTTTTGTTATAAAAAAAGATTTATTCAATGGCGGAAAAAGCAAATAAAAAGAAGAAAACCCATAAGAGTCATAAGGAGAAGAAGTTAAAATGTCTTTCCGTGAATTGATAGAATCTTTTGATGTAAAGTCTTTCCTTGATGAACGTGGGATAGACTTTACAGAATATGGAAAAAATGTAACTCGAGGTTGGATAAATATTAGGTGCATCTTTTGCTCTGACCATTCAAATCATCTTGGAATAAATTTAAAGACGAAGCAAATTCATTGTTGGAAATGTGGAAGTCATAAATTAATTAATCTCATTCAGGAATTAGATGATTGCAGTTATGGCGCGGCAAAAGATACACTTTCAAAGTTTGGGGGGATCCTTGTCTCTGACGTCGAAGACAATTCTCCTCGGTCTGAGACGGCACCACCACTGAGGCGTAGGATCCTCCCTCCAGAATGTTCAAGAGAATTTCCACGGATGCATTTAAAATATCTTCGCAGTCGTGGCTTTAATCCTCGTAGAATTATTAGTCGTTTCAATTTACGGGCGACTCATAATATTGGAAAATATAAATTTAGAATAATCGCTCCGTTTTACTATCGTGATAAAATTGTTTCCTTTACCGGCCTGGATGTAACTCGTAAACAGGAAGTTCCTTATAAAAATTCTCCAATTGCAAATTCTATTATTGATCCAAAAAAGATCATCTATAATCTGCAAAATATTGGATATGGTGGTTCATTAGGTGTCGTTGAAGGTATCACCGATGCTTGGAGGATCGAAGAAAATGTAACAGCAACGATGGGAATAAAATGGACAAAGGAACAATTTTATCTCTTGACAAGACTTAATAAAAAAAGACTTTTCATTATCTTTGATGGAGAGCCGCAAGCACTTACGGAAGCAAAAAAATTAGCTCGCGATGCGAGCGGTTTTATATCTAAAGTAGAAGTAATTGAACTACCCTATGGTAAGGACCCATGTGATCTACCGGAGAAGGATATAAGCAAAATCAGACGATGGCTTAGAGAGTAAATACCGCTTTACAAATAAAGTGGCATGGTGTATAATACTTTTTAGGTTTGCTTAAAGAAGTAAAAGAAAAAAGAAGTAAAAATTACTTCAGAAGTAAATGGCATCCCCCAAAAAATAAAAATAAAAGAATAGTCTTTCAGCCTGATTAATTCAGGTGGGAAGTGGAACCCTGTCATCTGTGGGGGATGCCTTTGGCCGTTACTCCTTTCGCGGCCCTTTAGTTCCACTTCCCATCTAAGTTAATCAGGTTTTTTTTGAGGGGCTGAAAATGATATTCTTTATTGAACCTAATTTTGAAAAGAAAACTTTTGCGGAAGATATTAATTTGTCTATCAAATCAAAGTATATAATGTTTTCCTTATTGCATCATAAATTCAGTAATGGTTATAAACTTTATGATGTAGCAGAAAAACTTGGAATGAGTAGAAGTCTTCTGAGAAAAGGACTTAATGAATTAGAAGGAAATGAATATCTTTTTAAAATTGAAATTAAAACTAATGCCGAAGTAAATCCTCCAAGGCTTTATTTAGTTTCAGTCAATAAGGGTAAATTAACTTCAGGCGATATGGCTTCCTTAATTCCAAAAGAAGAAGAATTTTCAAAGCATGGAATTAATCGTGTCGCTTTTTATGTAAGGAAGAAAGTCTTTCGAATTTGGTTTGACTTTCGTTCTCGCGCGCGCTCGCGCGACAAATTATATAATAATATATTATTCTTTTTCTCTCACTCGTTCAATAATAACCTTCGGTTATTATCTCACTCGTTCAAGAAAAAAGGGAAAACCGCTGCGCGAATTTCCGAGTCTCCTTCTTTGAATTTTGCTAAGGTTAGAAAATCTGCGAAAGTTAAAGTGGTTTGGGATTGCTGGATAGAATTTGCTTCGAAGAAAAATTCACCATTACCTAATCATAGGGTCGGCACCAAAAAAGAAAAGCAAATAGTTTCAGCCGTAAGAAATGCCTTAGGAAATTATAGCGAATTAGAAATTTGTGAAGCAATCGAAGTATTTTATATTTTCCTAAATGAGAAATGTCCTCCCACCTATAAAAAACTTCCTGGCTTTAAAAAGGTTCCCTTAAATGAATTTATAAGATTCTCTCCTTATTACCTTGAACGTATCAGTTCAAATAAAATATCTTCGAAGATAATAAATCATCAATCGTGGTTACGCCTTTGTATGGGTGGATTGGATATTGTCGAAGATAAATTTATAGCGAAGAGGAAAGCTGATGGTATCGACCCGAAGATAATAAAGCAATTTGAAAAATCATGGGTTAAATTTTCTGGAAACACTTGCACTCAAAGGGATAAAAATAATTTTACAACTGCGGCCGAATTGTTGCTACAATATGTTAAGCAAAACAAACGCCATTTAAACCACAAGGAAGAGGATAGATTTTGGATTTATGATTTTGTTCGAGGTATAGTTTTCGGTTGCCTTAACAAAATGCGTGAAGAGAAAATTGGAAGAAAAAAAATTCATTCAGGTTTTTTAACGCAGGATTTCTTTTTCAACGACGAATTAACTGAATACATTAAATTCATTGGGGCCTGGAAGAGATGATTCGAAGACGCAAGGTTGATACTGATATTGAAAGAAAATTAATAATCGGATTAATTACTTCGACTGCTTTTTGTCAAGAGATAATTCCAAAGTTAAAAATTCTTGGAATGGATACTTTTCAAATTTCTTTTGCTCGTAAGGTAGCTCAATGGGTTATTGATTACTACGAAGATATTGGTGAGGCACCTCAAAAACATATTCAAGATATTTTTAATACTGAAAAAGAAAAACTATCTGAAGAAGAAAAAGAACTCGTTTCTGATTTTTTAGATTTACTTTCTAAAGAGTATGAAAATGAAAGTCAATTTAATGTAGCTTATCTACGAAAGAAAACGCTTGAATATTTGAAAACAAGAACATTTGAAATTTTCTTTGAACGTGGATTGTCCTACGTTGAACAGGGAAAACTAAAACACGCCGAAAGACTTTATTTAGATTTCACAAAGGTTCCAGAAGAAACAATTGAAACCTTTGACCCATTTAGTGAAAAGGAAGTAAGGCTGTATGAGTTGGATGGTGAAGTCAATAGGCTTGTAGAAATGCCCGGAGATTTAGGAAAAGTAATTGGCGGACCACTTGAACGTAGTTGGCTTGTAAGTTTGGCAGGTCCAGAAAAAAGAGGAAAGAGTTTTTTCTTGGAAGAGTTTGTTTTTCAGTGTTTGTTTGATGGGCTGAAAGTATTTTGGGTTTCGCTTGAAATGAATAAGTATGTTTTAAAAGGAAGAATTTATACTCGAATTACTGCTGCCATTAAGGAACCTGGAAATATAATAATTCCAATTCCAGATTGTAAGAATAATCAGCAGGGAATATGTAATAAAAAGAAAAGAATTAATAACATTAAACTCGTAGATGAATTTGGTGCATTGCCAGAATTTGATCCGCGATCGAAGTATTCTCCTTGTACTGTTTGTCGCACTATCCCTCGCCGCAAAGGGATTCCACCAAATAGGACATTTACTCCAGACTATTGGTTTGAAGAAATAAGAGTCGAAGAAATCACAACGAAGATAATAGAAAAAAGAACAAAGCAGTTTCGTCAAATGTTTGGTAGTAATTTGCGCTGCCGAGCATATCCAGCTTTCAGTGCTAATTTTGATGATATTCAACATGAATTGGATCTTCTGGAAATGGAAGGTTTTGTGCCTGATATTATTGCGATAGATTACTTTGATATTTTAGCAGAAGAAAAAGGAGTCAGATCAGATCGTGGCAGTATAGATAAAACTTGGAAGCGTGGAAAGAATTTGGCAGCCGAACGTGATTGCCTTGTGATAACTCCTGATCAGACAAATAAGACATCAAGAGAGCGCGAGACAATTCGTTCTACCGATACAACCGAAGACAAAAGAAAGGATGCTCATGTAGATTTGAAACTCGCTATAAATCAAACCATGCAGGAAAACGACGATGGTGTCGCCAGGATTGGAGTTCTTTTTCATAGACATAGGAAAACTACTTCCAAACAGGCGATGGTTTTTCAATCACTGGAATTGGCTAATCCATTTATGGATTCAGTAATGTTGCTAAATCCGGGCGCTTTAAAGCGTGAAAAGATGGATTAAAAAAAATCACATTTGCTTTTAAAAAATTGGTATAATTAGTTAGTTTAAGGCCACTCATTATTAACTAAATCCAAAAGGAGGAATCAAAATGGCCGATCTTAAAACTTTGAAGAAAATGGTTAAGGCGCTCAACAAACTGGATCTTCTCGAAGACGAAATTGAAATTCGTAAAGTCGAAGAAGATGAACTTCGAGAATCTTTCATTCAGGCCATCGAAGAAATTGATGACAATGGTCAGACTAAAGAAGTAGATGATGAAATTCTCGATTTTTACGAAGACCTCCTCGATGAAGAAGAATCCGGCAAGAAGGAAGAGGAAGAGCCTAAAAAGGGCAAGAAAGGAAAGAAGGGAAAGAAAGCCAAAAAAGGAAAGAAAGGAAAGAAGGAAAAGAAGGAACCTGATTTTGACGAAGACGCTTTACGCGAAGAGCTCGAAGATATGGATATGGATGAGCTTGAAGAATATATCGAAGACAATGACATCAAAGTTAAGGTAAAGAAAAAAGATGAAGAGGATGATGTCATTGAAAAAATTATCGAGGCTTGCCGTCCTGCTGAAGAAGAGGAAGAAGAGGAAGAAGAGGAAAAGCCTAAAACCAAAAAGGGAAAGAAAGCCAAAAAGGAAAAGAAAGCCAAAAAAGGCAAAAAGGGCAAGAAAGGAAAGAAGAAAAAGAAATCGGCAAGTATTGATGAAGCTATTGAAAGCCTTGTCGAAGATGGGATCGCTATTAGCGAATTGGTTTCCGGTGTTGCCGAAGAACTCAATATTGATGAGAAAAAAGCACAACGGCAAGTGTTGAAAGCAATTGTTGAAATGGATGTTACTGTAACAGTTGATTAAATTGTAAAACTTCGGCCGAAAGTAATATATGAATTATTAATTCAACAAGAGGGAGTGGTTTCGGCCACTCCCTTTTTTTTGAATTGAGGGGAGAATAATAATGGCTAAAAAAGAAAAAGGTTTTTCGGTAGAAACTGAGTCTTTGAAAGATTTTCTTAGGAGAGTTTTCCTTAATGGTGCGGTTGATTCTTGCGTTTTAGAAATTGATGATGAAGGGTTTGCCGAAGTTTATGCAGTAGATGTTTCAAATGTTCTTTTCCTCTATGTTAGCGAAGACCTTGGTATCGAAGATGAAATGGAAATTGGCCTTGGCAATCTTGATCTTTTGAATAAATTTGTTTCTACAATAAAGGAAGATAAAGTTTCAGTTAGTATAGATAAGAATCGCCTTGTAATTGCGAGAGATAAATTTGGCCGTTTGGATTATCTTCTTACTTCTGCTGAGCTTGTGCCTACAGCATTGGAAGAGAAAGAAGACACGATAGAAAAGTTAATGGACGCTTGTACTATTGAGGTTATATTGAATGCTGATTTTGCTGCTACACTCGCCAGTTATTACAGCATGGTGAAAGCGAAAGAAATAACTTTAAAATATATTGATGGGAATTTTTATGTTGTTGGAGGAACAGATACGGGTCACAAATATGAAATACCAATTGATGGAGAAGTAAATGCCGTTGAGGGTGAAAACGAAGAGGATGATTTTACTGTTAGTGTTTATGGTGATTTCTTCCTGTCTATTCTTGGAGTTCTTGATTTTGATGAAGAGCCGAAACTTATGCTTGCACCAAATTCCCCGGCAGTAATTGTGCAAGGAGAAGATAATGAAAATGTATGGGGGATAGCGCCAATTTCTATTGAAGGGGGAGGCGATGAAGATTAGGAATTATATATGGTATGAAAAGTATCGGCCAACTTCATTAGCTAATCTGTCGCTTCCGGTAAAGGTAAAAAAGCAATTTAAAAAATATATCAAAGATAAACAAATTCCACACCTACTTTTCCATGGACCTCCTGGTTCTGGAAAGACAACTATTGCAAATATCCTTATTAAAAATATTCCTTGCCGTTCATTGGTTTTAAATGCTTCTTCAGTGGATCGTGGCATTAGCACCATCAAGGGCAAGGTGAAAGAGTTTGCTTCCAGTCAGGCTTTGAAAGATGAAATAAAAATTGTTTTCTTTGATGAAGCCGATGGTTTAACACCTGATGCACAAATGGGTTTGAAGAATACGATAGAAACTTATTCTGGAAATTGCCGTTTTATTTTTACTGCGAACAGATTGCATAAAGTTATTGATGCCATCCGTAGCCGTCCAATAATCTTTGAATTTAATCAGGTTGATAGAAAAGATTTACTCAAACAAATGACGCATATATTAGAGGAAGAAGATGTTGAATTTGAAGTAGAAGATATTGAAGAAATTATAGATCGTTTTTTTCCTGATGTAAGAACAATCGTAAATAATTTGCAAGCTGCTTCGTATTCTGGTAGTTTGGATATAGAAAATTTATCTTCCTTTGGTATTGAACCACATGAAATAACTCAGCTTATTACCGAAGGTAATCTCAAAGAGATAAGGGTGAAAGTAAATGGCTTGAGTGATTTTTCTTTTATCTATCGTTATTTGTTTGATGAGTATTTGCCTGAGCTTGATACGGAAAGTGGAATTGAATTTTCCTCTTCGATAGTTAAACATTTAAGCCAGGATACTTTTGTTGCAGATCGTACTTTGAATTTCCTTGGCTTTTGTGTAGATGTTATGGATATCCTGGAAGTTTCGGAGATAAAATTTTAATGGAATTTTTTGATTATATAAAAAACCTTTTCACCAAAGGAGAGGAGATTACTTCCACTTCAGAGTATCCAAATATGTGGATGGTAAATCGTTTTATTAGTGGAAGCCCTATCTCTTTTGAAATCGCACAGGAACTTAATCTTTATCTTTCACGCTTGCCTGATTGGGCTGCCGCGATGTTCTTATACCGTACCATACCGAAGACTGAGAGGGCTCCTTGGCTTGTTTATAGTAAAAAGCAGGTGTTACCATACCCTGAAGAATTAATAGCTAAAATAAGCGGATGCCTTAATTGTAGCACCATTTCGGCAATTCAATATATTTCTCTTTTGGAAAATAGCGGCGTTGATACGTATCAACTTTTTGGATTAAAGAGGAAACCAAATGGGAAGAAAACTTCGAAGAAGAAAAACACCTCAAAGAGTAAGCGTAAAAAGAAAAAAAATGAGTGAATTTCTCGGCATGAAAAACCGAGAAGGAAATCTTATAAAAAAATATGAGAATATAATTGAAGGTAGGACTAACGAAGAGAGGAGAGAGATTGAACGTAAATTAATGAAGCCTGATGTTCTGCCGCCCTATGTTGGGCCGAAAGTAAATCGTGGCCCTTTAGCAAAAAGGACTGTTAAATTTTTCTTTCCTTCTTCAGATGATGTTGAAATACTTTCGCATCATGTTAAAATTAATAATTATGTTGAACTTAATTCTTATGATGTAGACTTAATCATGCGCTTTGTGGAATTGTTGGAAGAAGGAACTCTTCGTTATGATAAAGATTCTAAGAGAATTATTTTCGTCAGCGACCGTGGAGAAGAGTATCCGCTCTGATGGTGTCAATATTTATATGATTAAAAATAGATTTATAAAGCGAAGAGTTTTTTGTTTTTGGTGCGGGAATGCTAATGTAATTGATGGTACTGAAGCAAATTTTCTTCATAATTTTAACACATATTATCAGAAGATGAACAGCGGTCATGCGACAATTTGTAAGCATTGCGGGAAAATTATTTATACCGCTTTATATAAAAATAAAATCATAAGTGGAAGAAGTGTTAAACATTTAAGGAGAAGAAAAATGATCCTTGAATCGAAGCAAAGTCATGAAGTTATTGATGCACAAAAATTCGTAGAATTTATTGTTTTGAAAAAAGCTGAATTGGAATTGCCTTTAAAAAAGACTTTTACTGATACGGATACTTGTCCGTTGTGCGGAGGGCTTTTAGTTATTCATTTTGTGCCTATCAATTCTGAAGGAAATAAAGTAATTACGATGGGCGGATGTCAAAGTAAAGAATGTTTTTCCTGGAGGGAATAATCATGAAAAAGAAATCAACAAGGGAAGAGATTATCCATGAATCGAAGAAGTTTGTGGAAAGCAATAAAGGCTTGAAACTCGATATGAATGCGAAAGTAAAACAGTATATTTCTCCTCGTATCAGTAGTGAATATATGGATTGCAGTATGCCAATGACTTTCGATAGTTATTCCCATTGTAGCTTAGGATGCCTTTATTGTTTCGCTTATTTTTTCAAAAGTAATAATACTTCATTTAATGAAAATCTTCATGTTTCCGCAATGGAAAAAATGATTCCAGCAATTGAAGGTAAACCAAAATCATATAGAGAAAAGATTTTTCATAGACATTTTTATTCGAAGAAATTTCTTCTTCATTGGGGCGGCATGGCTGATCCTTTTTGTAACTTTGAAAGATCAAACAGGAGAGCATTTAATTTCCTGGAAGCTCTTGGAGCAAATAATTATCCAACTCTTTTTTCTTTCAAGGGTGCAACAATTTTTCATCCAAGATATCGTAGACTTTTTGAAAAGTATTCGTCTCAACAAAATTTTGCTTTTCAAGTTTCTATTGTTACTGGCGATGATAAACTTTCAAGGGAAGTAGAAATAGGTGTTCCTTCTCCCACAAGAAGATTAGAAGCAATCAAAATGTTAAGTGAGATGGGATATTATACTATACTTCGTCTTCGCCCTTTTATTATTGGCGTCACAGATCGTAGTCTTGATGAATTACTTGGAAAGGCTTTGGAAGCTGGAATCAAAGGCGTCAGTATGGAATTTTTTGCGGTAGATGTTAGATGTAGTTCGGGAATGAGGACTCGCTATAAATGGCTTGCACAAGTAATGGGAGTCAAAGATTTACTTTCATATTTCAAAGATTTATCTCCATCAGAACGTGGTGGATATATGCGATTAAATCGTTTAGTGAAAGAAATTTATGTCCGTAAAGTCTTTGAATTTTGCATGACACATGGATTAACTTTTGGTGTAAGCGATCCGGATTTCAAAGAATTAAATTCTTCGGGTAGTTGTTGCGGTATGCCTGATGATTTTCCCGATAACCGTTTGCTTGAAAATTGGACACGTGGTCAATTAACATATGCTTTGAAAGAAGCAAGAAGAAAATATCATTTGGAAAATAAGGATCAATATCTTCGGTTTAATGATGTCTTTCATAAGGAAGACACTTACCTTGACGATATAGAATTAACAAATGATCACGTTGCTTGTGCTGAACTTACTGCCGCTGAAAGGAAGAGTTATACTTATCGAAGTTTAGCACAAAAGACTTGGAATAATTTGCGCAGTCCTGGGAATCCAAGAAATTACTTTCATGGTAAAATACTTCCTGTCGGAATAGATCAAGATGGAAATCTCGAATTTAAATATGTTGAACATGACTACGAAAAAAGATGGGCAAAAGACGGTCTTGATCTTTCGTATTGAAAGTTAAAAACATGCGAAGAAGAAAAACGGTTTTAATAACTGGCCCTGCCGATATGAGGACTTGGCGAAAGGGTTGGATATGCCAATCAGGTCCAACTTGTTATGTTGGGAATCCACCGGAATATTGTATTCCGGAAAAGTATCGATGTTCTTTGAAAGAAGTATGGGCCATTATTCGTTGGGTAAAAGAGAGAATTGGAAAATTTAAAATCGAGAGGGGAAGAATAGTGCCTGAACAAAGAAGGATTCGCCGACGAAAGAAAAGCAAAACAAATTATCTTCCTAAGGATAATTGGAGTGCTATTTTTATTGAACCTTATGGGAGAAGATTTTATGATGGCTATATTGCTTTATTAGTTGGAGCAGAATATGTGGGTGATTATCCAAATGGGAATTACAATATCTTGGAAGAGCCGAGAATAAAACTTGATGATTTAAATGTTGTTTTGAATTATGTTAACAAGCAATTCCCTGATGGGTGGCGCGTCAATGGAAAAGAAGTCATTGCAGGTAAACCCGATCCTATTCGATTGCCTGAGAGGAAAATACCTGAGTGGGAAAGGAAAGCAAAAGAGAGAAAGAAGGAAGAGGAAAGTAAAAATTATCAGAAACCTTTTTCAAAACCAAAAGGGATACGTGAAGCTTTAATAGTAAAGGAAGAAAAGCCACGTCAAATTAAAAGAAGAAAGTCATTCAGAAAAATACGGAGAAGAAAATGAAAATCGCAGTTACTATTTACCCTCTTGATGGTATGGGTGGCATTATTCCCAATGTGGAAAATCAATTGTGGGGATTGAAAGAACTTGGACACGAAGTGGATTTTTATCTTCTCGGTTGGCAGAATAAATTTATGAAAGGAAAGTATTCAGATAATGAATTACTTTCGACAAAAAATAATGGATGGCGTAAAGGCTGTTTATATCCTGTTCATGGAACTAAGGGTTGGAATTTTCCTCTGGAAAGAAAAATTCCATATAAGGGAAAAGAAAATATCAAAAGGGCAAAGCGAATACTTTCAAAGTATGATTTTATCATTTGGCAAATTCCTGTCCCCACAAGGCAAAAAGCAAACAGGGGAAATGTTGATTGGATAGAATTATATAAGGCAAACGAAGTAAATGTTCTTTATTGCCATGACTGTCATCTTATTGAGAGATATCCTTATATCTACGAAATCAAAGATAATATTGTCGGTGTTGCGACTACTCATACTGCCGGATATGGTGTTATGAAACTTGGAGGGATTCAAAAAGCATTGATATTTAGTAGCCATAATATAAATAGCACTCAAAGATCGTACTCATATTATAGGAGAGAAAAAGGATTTCTTTCGTTACAGAATTTTAAAAATACTAAAAATACTGATTTGCTTTTACGTTCAATACCATATATTTCAAAAGATATTTCAAAACATATGGCGGGAGGTGGCCGGGAACAGTTATATATGACAAGCGAAGAAAAGTGCAAGCCTGAGTATTACTGCTCTCGAATTTATGATCCCGACCTTCCATTAAAAATACAGAAGAAGAAAATGAAAATATGGGATTATGCGATAGAAAATAATTTGATTTGGCATGGGTGGGTTTCACCTGCCGAAAGAGATAAATTGCTGAGAAGTATTAGGACACTTGTTGATTTGAGTTGGGGAAAATATATCGAAGAGTATGGTGGAACTTTTAATCGTGTCTTTGTGGATGCTTGTATAAATGGAGCTATTCCAATCAGAGTAAAATATAATACCAATAAGGAAAGAAGTATAAATTCAATACTCAAAGAGAATGAACATTATATACCATTTCCTATCCCACCTAATGCTACTCCAAAAGAAATTGCTGAAGTTATAAATGAGGCTAACAATCTTGAAAGAAAAAAGTGGAAAGAGATATTGAGCAGTAATTATAAACTATTACTTAATTTTGATAGGAAGCATTGTGCTCAACAATTTATTAATCTCGCAAAGAATAAACCGGCAGGATTTTTTAATGATGTAAAAATACTTTCACAAACTGATCCGAAGATAATTATAAAATCTAATAAGATGATGAAAGAGTTTTTTGGTCAGGAAAAAGTAACGATAAAAAAGAATAGCGGTATGAGGAAAATTTTGAGGAGCTGAAATGTCTTTGAATAGTTTATACTGTTTAAAAATTTGTCCAGTTGAAGGATGTAATCGTTTTTGTAAATTCTGTGGAGGTTATTCTATATGGAAAACAAAGGAAGACAGGAAGTATAAATTTATGGATTTGGAGTTAGCAGAAAAAATGGCGTTTTCTTTTGGTAATGAATACGAAAGTAAAAGGATAAGTATTGGGCAATTTGGCGAGCCTTTACTTCACCCAAATATCTTTGATATAATTCAAGCCTTTAGAAGTTATGGCCCTTCGCATATGCAAACGATTTTCAGTAATGGTTTATGTTTGATAGAAAATGGAGCAGATTTTATCTGTGAAATTTTTGCGAAAGGTATAGATTTTCTTATCATAGATACCTATACGAAGGGTGAAGAGATTCGTAAGGTTGTTAAAAAATCAAAGATAAAGATGATAGATTTTTACAAGGATAAACCAAAAAGTTTTCCAGGATTTATGTATCAAAAGCCTGGAAAGGAAAAAGTAATAGTTATCGTAGATGATCTTGGAAGTAAAGCTGGAATAGATAGGCGGAGAGGGATAGTCAATTCTGCTGGAAATTCTAATCCTAAAATTTTAAAAAAGTATGGGATATTTCCTATTGTTAATCCTATCGAAAGTAAATGCGTTCGGCCTTTTAGGGAGATGATTGTTTGCCATGATGGGGCTGTTCCTATTTGCTGTATTGATTGGAAGAGGGATTGCCTATTGGGAGTTTTTACAAATTCTATCAGTAAAATTTGGAATTCAAAATCTTTTCAAGCCGTAAGATATTTGCTGTATAATAAAAAGAGAATTTTTAATCCTTGTTACAAGTGTGATTTTAGCGGAGGTAACCGAAGAGGATTTTTAAAATGCCCTGAAGAAGTTGATTATGGTTATCTTGAAAGGATGCAAAAGCGTTCAAAGTATAAAAGCAAATATTCAGTTGATCCTTTTTGGTATGATAAAGGGCTAAATGGAATTACTTCTTTTCTTAGGAGATGACAATGGTAGATTTTTGCCACTTGCACAACCATGATGAATATTCGGCATTGGATGGCTTTGGAACTGCGAAGCAATACTGTGAACAAGCGGAAAAAATTGGTTATGAATATCTTGGATCGACAAACCATGCAAACATTGATGGGCTGATAAAATTTCAAAAGGAATGCAGGGAAAGAGATATTATTCCAGTCCTTGGTTGCGAAGGCTATATTGTTCCAGACCCATCGAAGAAAAATAAAGGTGATCGTCGTGGTCACATTTGTTTTTGGGTGAAGAATCAAATAGGATTTAAAAATCTTTGCAAACTTTTAACTCATGCAAATATGGAAGGCTTTTATTACAGGCCCCGAATGGGTTTCGAAGAAGTGTTGGATTTATGTGAAGGGCTTGTGATTTCTACCGCTTGCTCTCAGTCTTTTCTGAATCTTGAAGGTGGTAATGACTTCTTTTTAGATTTATATGAAAGAATTGAAGACGATCTTTATTTGGAAGTAATGCCACATGATTACAAAGGACAGTATAGGATTAATAAAATTTGCAGAAGACTTTCGAAGAAATATGAAATACCTTTGGTGGCAACAAATGATTGTCACTATGTAAAGAAAAGTCAATGGAAAGGGCATGAAGTATTGTTAGCAATACAAAGGAGAGCAAAATGGGATGATCCTAACCGTTGGAAATTTGGTATAACAGGATTACACTTACGAACACCCGAAGAAATGTTTGACGCCTTTATAGAACAGGGGATTTTTACCAAAAGAGAAATTCGCAAGGCAATGGAATTCAGTTTGGAAATAGCAGAAAAATGTGAAGATTATACAATTCCAAAACTCGATATAAAACTTCCAAGAATTTCAGAAGCGGAGGGTAGAATTGAAAGCCGAATGCTGCGTCAAATTTGCGAAAGCAATTTTGAAAATATGTTTGGTGAAGACATGCAAAATTATAAAGATGAAAGATATTGGAAAAGATACCGCGAAGAATTTAGAATTATCAGACATAAAAAATTCGTAAGATATTTTTTAATTGTATGGGAACTTGTTAATTGGTGCAAGATAAACGATGTCATGGTAGGGCCTGGACGCGGTAGTGTTGGTGGATCTTTGATAGCATATCTTATGGGTATAACAACTGTCGATCCTTTAAAATTTGGTCTCCTGTTTAGCCGTTTTATTAGCGAAGATAGAATTGATTATCCTGATATAGATTTAGACTTCGAGGATTCAAAAAGACATTTGGTCAGAGAACACATTGAAGATTTATATGGGGAGAAAAAAGTTGCAGGAATTTCTACTTTCATGCGTATGAAAAGCCGCGCCATCATTAAGGATGTTGGAAGAGTATTTGATGTACCAGATAAGGAAGCAAATGAATTAACTAAGCTAATTGATCCAAGCGAAGAAAATGCCATTCAAGATGCAATGCGTGAAACGGAAGAGGGAAGAGCATTTAAGAAAAAATATCCACTCGTAGTAAAATATGCTTTACAACTTGAAGGCCAAATAAAGGGCGGCGGACAACATGCTGCCGGAGTAATTGTAAGTGATGATGAAATAGAAAATGCGGGAAGAGGAAATATCGCAATAAGAAATAACGTTCCGGTTATAAATTGGGAAATGAGTGATACGGAATATATAGGCTTAATGAAACTTGATATACTTGGCCTGAATACTCTTTCAGTTTTAAATGAAGCGCGTCGGCTAATAAAAGAAAATCATGAAAAGGATATTTTCTTTCCATCTATATCTTTGAAAGATAAGAGAATTTTTAAAGAGATAAGGAATGGAAATGTTGTTGGAGTTTTTCAATTAGGAACGTGGGCTATGACGCGCCTGATAGAGGAATTACAACCTACATGCTTCGAAGATATTGTTGCTTCAGTTGCTTTAGTACGTCCAGGCCCTAATGATTCAGGAATGACTGCTGATTATATTAAAAGAAAAAATGGTTCAAAGTGGCACCATTTACATCCTGCATACGAAGAGATCACAAAAGAAACCTATGGAATAATTGTTTATCAGGAACAGGTAATGAGAGTAATTAGTGAAGTTGCTGGACTGCCAATAACAACTGCCGATAAGATTAGAAAAATTATTGGGAAGAAAAGGGATGTCAAAGAGTTTGCACCTTTCAAAAAGATGTTCATAGAAGGATGCTTGAATGAGAAAACTTTATCAAAGACTGAAGCGGAAAACTTCTGGGAAGCCTTGCAAAACCACGCTCGTTATTCTTTTAATAAAAGCCACTCTGTAGAATATGCTATGATTTCTTATTGGTGTATGTGGGTGAAGACTTATTATCCAACTGAATTTATTTGTGCTGTTTTAACTTATGGCGCGGATTCAAAAAAGGAAGAAATTGTAGAGGAAGCATATCGTCTTGGATTAAATCTTATTTTGCCCAAAGTAAACAGTGAAACGCATCCTGTTAGATGGAAAGCAAAAGGTAGGAAATTATATATACCATTTGTTGAAGTAAAAGGAATTGGTGAAAAAACCTGTTGGCAAATTAACACCGGAAAGCGTAATGGGATGCTTCAGTTCTTTAATAAAAAGCAGTCAGCAAATAATACTGAACAACATAAGGGTTCGCTTGGTAAAGTATTGAAAGCAATTGGAGCCTATGGAAACAAGCCTGAAGATGATATTTCAAAATACTTTGATTTTAGAACTGAAGCAAACCCTCGCAAACAATATCCAAACCTTTACCGTTTATTTCGTGGGAATTTGGCAATCGAAGATTTAGATGATGCGCTATTGGCAAGGAAAGTAAAGAAGAATTTCATTTTTAAATCAGAAGAAAAAAGTCGTGGTTATGTTCAATGTTCAAAGTGTGGATTAAGAAAAAATGGGACACCTTCGCCGATGATTGCCGGTCGCTATAATATTATGATTGTTGAATTATATAAACCCGAAAGTAAAAAAAATGTGAAGAAGAATATCAAAATATTGGAAGATGAATTTTCTAAAGTAGATTTAAAAATTGAAGACTTTTACAGAACTCATTTAATTAAATGTCCAATTGAAAAGAGTGAAGAGAAATATGTTGAAAAATGTTCACATCTTTTACTTGAAGAGATAAGAGATATTCGCCCGAAAGTTATATTATCTTTCGGTAAAATAACTATGAAATATTTTCTTGGAAGGGATGATAGCATAACGAAGTTAAGCGGTAAAACAGAATGGAGTGAAGACTTCAATGCTTGGATTGTGCCATGTGTAGCGCCTTCGGCAGTAATACAAAATAAAGAAAATAAAATTCATTTCAAAAATGGGATAAGAAATTTTGCGAGAACACTTCGCATAATTGGTTCGAAATATTTTTGATTAATTCTCTCCATAAACTTGTTATAATAGAAGTAAAAGGAAGATGAAAGATGAATAAATATCGTCAAGATTTAAAAATTAACAAGCATGAATTGGATGAGGAGTTAATCGAGCAACCTCAGAGATATATGGAATACATCGAATTAGCTGCGGAAGCTGCTGCTGAAAAAGATGATGCGGCAGATGCACTTGAAATAACGAAAGCGATTGTAGAAGATTTAATTCGGACTGACCCTGAAAAATTTGGCTTAGAAGAAAAACCAAAGGAAGGAGCAATTAAAGCGGCAATAATAAAACACCCTCGCGTTCAAAGAGCTAACAAGCGCTTAAGGAAAGCAAGGAAGACATTGAGAATACTTGAAGGCGCAAAGTCAAGTTTTGAACAGAGGAAGACAATGCTTTCCAAACTTGTTGATTATAGGATTGCAGGATTTTATTCCGAACCAAGGATAAAAAGAACAACTCAGAATAAGATGGAAAAAGATACTGCAAAAGGCATAAGAGAAACAATGAAGAAAAGAAAAATCAGGAGAAGATAATGAACCTCATTATCCAATTACTCCTATATGCTTTGGGAAGTGTAATTGGCTTTTTTCTCCTGTGCATATTGGGATATATTTTTACGAGAATAATTATGGTAGCAATTATCACATCCATTCATGAACACCAAAACAAAAGGAGAGAAGAAAATGGCGCGAAGATTGAAGAGAGAAAAAGGAAAGGGTAAAGCTTCAGACCGGAGAAGTAAATTCAAGAAGCTCCAAAACCGCGTCAAGAAAGGATATGACCGTAAAGATGGAGGTGGGAAGTCATATCTTAAAATGCCGGATAAAGTTAGTGAATGGCGTCCTGGCAATGGTTCTCATATTATAGATATTATTCCCTATGATGCCGGTAAGTTGGATAAACTTGTTAATGAAGGGGATCCAACTTATACTCTCGAAGTTCATATTCATAGAGGAGTAGGCCCTTCCGAGGAATGGTATGTTTGCCCACAAGAAATGACTGGAAAGCCTTGCCCTATTTGTGAGCATAGGAAAAAGTTGCGCGATCAGGGCGCTGATAAGGATAAATGGAAAGAGTTATTCCCGAAGAAAAGGAATCTATATAATATTGTTTGTTATGATAGCCGTGAAGAAATAAAGAAAGGAGTTCAAATTTGGAACGTTCCTTATTTTTACTTTGAAAAAAGTCTTCTGGCAATTGCTAAAAAGCCACAGCGAGCAGGGTCGAAATCAAAGGTTGAACCGTTTGTTCCCTTTAGTGATCCTGATGAAGGGAAGTCAATTAATTTCACAATTGAAAAACCAAAAAGCAAAGATGATTTTCCTTCATATGTTGGTCATTCCTTTGAAGATAGAGATTACGAAATAGAAGATAAGATTTTGGATGCGGCAGTTTGCCTTGATGATCTTATCGTTATTGAAGATTACGATACTATTTCAGAAGCCTATTGGGGAAGTGAAGGGGAAAAGTCTTCGCGTCGTAGTAAACGTGGTAAAAAATCTGATGCTGCAAATGTTGATGAATTGCGGGATCTCCTGGATGAGGTAGAAGATATTGACGATTGGGATGACCTCGAAGAATTCATAGATGAAAATAATATTGAGGTTGGTGATGACGAAGATGAATTAGAAGATCAGTTTGATGACGAAGATGAATTGAAAGAAGCAATTATTGAAAGCCTTGAAGAAGCAATTGAAAATGCAGAAGAAGATGAAAAACCTACCCGTTCAAAAAAACGTTCAGGCAGTCGTAGTAAGGATAATGAATGCCCTGAAGGTGGTACGTTTGGGGAAGACATAAATGAGTTTGATGAATGCGAAGATTGCAAATTGTGGAACGCTTGTTTAAAGGCAAGCAAGAAGGGACGTTCGCGTCGGCCTCGTAGATAATCTTTGAAGAGGAAAGGGGGAGTAAAAACTCCCCCCTGATTTTTTATTTCTACAAGAGGAATAATAATGGCGAGAGTAATAAAGAGAAGGAAAAGAGTAATAAAGAGAAGGAAACTCGATTCTGTAAGTCGTGATATTTCAGGTAGAAAAATTAGCAGAAGAAAAGAACGAGTGGATTTTATTTCTTCGGGTTGTGCAACTTTAAACTTAGCTTTATCTGGCCGTATCGATGGTGGATGGGCGAGAGCGCGAGTTGTTAATGTTGTTGGTGATGGCAGTAGTGGGAAGACATTACTTGCGCTTGAGGCAGCTTTTTGGTTTTTCAATAATATGATTGGAAGAAAAACAAAAGTATTTCCAAAGCCTGTTAAGAAGATCCATATCGTTTTTGATAATATTGAAGGCGTTATGGATTTTCCTATCGAAGAAATGTATGGCGAAGATTTTGTTAAGGCTGTTGAATGGAAGCGCTCCAGAACGATAGAAGCAATGGGTTCAAACACAAAAAAATATTTGAAGTTAAGTCGCAAAAAAGGCGTTGCTGTTCTTTATATTGTAGATAGTTGGGATGCCTTAGAAGCAAGGGCAGGACTTGAACGTATAGAAGATGCAATGGAAAAGGAAGATGGAGCAGTGAAAGGCTCTATGAATACTGAAAAGCAAAGATATGCTTCGCAGTATTTTGGACATATGTCAGGAGAAATGGAAGGTTGTGATTTTACTCTTTTCATTGTAAGTCAAGTTCGAACCAAAATAGGTGTCACCTTTGGAAAGAAAACATACCGAGCCGGCGGAAAGGCTTTGGATTTTTATACTCATCAAGTGGCATGGCTGCGTGAGGTAGAAAAATTAAGCAAGGTGCGAAAGGGAAGAAAAATTGTTTTTGGAATCCGCAGTGAAGCTAAGGTTGAACGAAGTAAAGTTGCTAAACCATTTAGGGATGCAGAATTTACTATCCTCTACGATTATGGCTTAGATGATATCGGTGCTTGTTTGAGATTCCTTTATGGTCCAAAAGAAAAAACAATCAAGTGGGACGGGGAGAAGTTTAAAACTCGAAAGCAGCTTATTAAATATATCGAAGATAATGATAAAGAAGATATACTGCGACAAGAAGTTCAGAATGAATGGGATAGCGTTGAAGATCATTTTATTGCAGAAATAAGGAAGAGAAAACCGAGGTATTAAAATGGAAAGAAAATCCATTGAAATAAAAGCCGGAAAGAAATATAGGATTTTCTGGAGAGAAAAACACCATGAAAATAAAATAATTCATATTCTTGGGATCTTCGATAATGATTGGGTGGCTTTTAAATATTATTACGGTTCGAATTGGCGTTACGAATTTAATAACAAAAGTTATTTAAAATTGCTTTTTGAAGATGGGATTTTAAAAAAGATATGAGAAAAATACGCCGAAGAAAAAAGAATATTGAAAGTGAGACACGCCTTATTTTTGATGGGAATGCTTTGGGCTATGCTGCGTTTCACGCTTATGGTGATCTCGAAGATGATCTTGGAAATCCAACTGCTGTCATCTTCGGCTTTATACGTTTAATACTTGCCATACAAGAAAAATTAAATGGAGATGAGTGGATTTTTTGCTGGGATTCTCGAAAGAGTTTCCGTAAAGATATTTATCCACAATACAAGGCAAGCCGTGAAGAAAATAAAACTGAAGATGAATTGGCAAAAAGAAGATCGGCACATGAACAATTTACAAAACTTCGAAAGGAAGTAATTCCTGCTCTCGGTTTTGCGAATAATTTTATTTCCCCTGGATACGAAGGGGATGATCTTATGGCGGCAATTCTTGACGATGTTGATCCATATAAAAATATTCTTTGCACTTCTGATAATGATATGTTTCAATGCTTAGATGATTGTGATATTTATCATTTAGCAACGAAGAAAATGTTTACAAGAAATGATTTTATGAAGAAGTTTAAAATTTGGCCTGAGCAATGGGCTGAAGCGAAAGCAATTGGTGGATGCAATGGTGATGGCGTATTTGGGATAGAAGGAGTTGCTGATCCCAAAAAGAATACAAGCAAAGCATTGAAGTATTTGAATGACGACCTTAACAAAGGCATCATTTTAAACCGTATAGAAAGCACTGAGGGGCAAGAAATTATCAGAAGAAATTTAAGACTCGTAAAGTTACCCTTTGAAGGTAAAACACCTATAAAATTTAAATTAGGGCCAAATGAACTTTCAAAAGAAAAGTTCGAAGAAGTTTTTGAAAAGTATAGATTCATATCGTTATTAGAAAAAAAGATGTTTCAGCGTTATATCAAAGCCTTTAAAATTAAGGATGGAGGAGAAAATGGCAGGACTATACGAAGAAGGAAGAAGTGAGCCGGTAGAAATTGATTTGAAAATTGTTCACCTAACTGATTCTGCTGTTTTACTTTCAGATGATTCATTAGAGGAATGGTGTCCATTATCTCTCATAGAAGATGGAGATCAAATAACAAGGAAAGATATTGGCAGAACGAAATCTTTGACTATTGAATCGTGGGTGCTTATAGATAAAGGATGGATATAATGAAATCGCAATTTGAATCTGAATTTTTTCTTGATGATTATTTTAGCATTCGAAGACAAATTGCTCCGGCAGTTCATTGGGAAAGAATAAAATCCGAGTTAAATTATCTACGAAATGAATTGGAAGACTTAAAGGAAATTTATTGTATTAATAGTGACTGCGAAGATGAGGAGCAATAATGGCAAAGGGTTCAGGATTTGAAAGGGATCAGTGTAAGGAATGGAGTAGGTGGTTTTCTTCTGGTGAATCTGCTGATATTTTTTGGCGTACTGAAGGGTCAGGTGGTCGTGCTAAAAACAGATCAAAGTCATTAAAGAAAAAAGATCCAGAACGAGCCAAGGCATTGTTGAAATATAGTTATGGAGACATGACTTTTATTTTACCCGAAGGTGAAGACTTGATTGCTTCAATACTCTTCGAATTTAAGCGTGGTTATTCTGCCGGAAGAAAACTCAGCAATGAAATTTTGGATCAGCTTGTCTATCAGATTGCGAAAGATTCTCGTAAGTCATCATTGACTTCTGAATGGCGTAAAAAATATGCGAATAAAATTCGGGCGATTTTTAAAAAGACAAGGGTGACAAGTAATCTCATAAGCATACTTGATTTTGTTGATGGGAAAGAAAAGAAAAGACCGCCGAAACTTTTGGAATGGTGGATAAATGCCGAAGAAGAAAAGAAGGAAGCTCAAAGAAATCAGGTTGTCCTTGTTTTACGAAGGGATGGAAAACAGCCTGTAATTTTCGTAGATGAAGTATTTGGAAAAAATCTTTTCAATTATTGTGATGGCTTCAATAAATTCTGCTATGGAATTATCAAATGTGGTCCATACAATTTGATGTATTTTAGGCAAGAAGATTTTTTTAAATCCATACCTCCAAAAGTATTTTTAAAGGTCGCAGAAAAACGAGCCATGTTCGAAAGATTAAATAATCCAAGAAAAATCAAAAGAAGAAAATCTTCATAAAATTACTTTGATTTTGAAATAAACTTGTTATAATATTAAAAACAAACGCCAATAAAAGGTTTTAAAAATGTTTAATGATTTTCAGAAAATCCTTATTATCGCACCTCATGCTGATGATTGTGAAATCGGTTGTGGTGGAACAATTGCAAAACTCGTATCAGAGGGGAAAGACGTTTTATGTGGAGTTTTTTGTACTGTTCCAAAAGTGCTTCCTAATAGTGAATTAAATCAAACGTCCTGGTATCAAGAGCAAATAAAGGCTTCAGAAATTCTTGGAACTAAAGTTTACTTTTTTCAAAAAGCAATTTACGAAATGCGAATGTTGCCAAGTTATAGGCAAATAATTCTGGAAGACCTTGTTTTATTGAGAAAAAGATTTGAACCTGATGTTGTTATTATACCTTCAACGTTTGATCTTCATCAGGACCATCAGACAGTTTGCCATGAAAGTATTAGAGCATTTAAAAAATATAGTATCCTTGGCTATGAAATGGATTGGAATCAAATAGGTTTACATCAATCTCAATTGTATGTAGAATTATCAGAAGAAAATATTCAGAAGAAAAAGGAAGCAATAGCAATCTTTGAGTCACAGACTTGGAGAACATTTTGCGATCCAGAAATAGTGGAAGCAAATGCGCGATGCGCTGGATTACATATTGGCTCTAAATATGCAGAAAAATATGAGGTGATCAGATGGATAAGTCGATAGCAATTTGGCAAAAGTATCCGAAAGAAATTATGGATCAAAGACTGGAATTTACGAAGCAAAGACTTCGCCCTTTGAAGGAAGGAATTGGAAGGAATTGTACTATTGGACCTGAAGTAAAGATAGGTAAAGGGTGTGAAATTCGTAATAATGTTGTCATCCTTGGTCGAGTTACTATTGGTGATCATTGCTTAATAAGAACAGGAGCGGTAATTGGTGAAGATGGATTTTCTGTAGAACGTGATGGCGAAAGAATTTTAAGGGTCGTGCATACAGGGGAAGTAGTAATTGGAAACCATGTTGATATTGGATGTTATACTGTTATCAATAGAGCTACCGTAAATCGAACAACCATAGGTGATTATACGAAGATAAGTCATCGGGTAACAATAGGACACAATAATCATATAGGAAAAAGAGTAATAATAAATTTAGGAACATTACTTGCCGGAAGTGTTATTGTGAAAGATGATGTTTTTATTGGCTATCAAGCTACTGTTAAAGGTAAGTTGACAATCCATGAAGGCGCATTAGTCGGAATGTGTTCATGGGTTACGAAAGATGTTCCACCTGAAGTAATTGTAGTCGGGCGTCCAGCTAAATTTTTAAGGAGAGTAGAAGACGGATACCATGAAAGGAGGTAGTTAACGGTATTTAATGGGCGAATTTTGTTTACTCACTAACACTAAAGGAGAAAAAGAAAATGGCAAAAGCTACCACCAAGGCGAAAGCTACCAAAGGAAAGAAGACTAAGGAAAAGAAAGAAAAGAAAGTTGAACCTGTTTTTGAAAATGCTTCTACCGCAGAAGAAATGCTCGAAGAAATGCAGGATGTCATTGATGAGATGGAAGAAGCAATTGAGGAATGGGATGAACATGAAGGGACTAAAAAGCGTTCATCTGAAATTCGGAAGTATGCTCAGCATGTTACCAAAATGGCGAAGGGCATTCGCGTTCATGTTCAAAGTGTGAAGAACGCAGCGAAAGCTGATAAGATGAAGAAAGCCACGAAAGATAAAGGCAAGAAAGGAAAGAAAAGTAGCAAGGGCAAAAAGAAGAAGTAGGGGGATAACTTCACGCTTGCTCTAAGACGAGCCTGTGAGTCATCCCTGTAAGGGAAGAGATACTTTAGACTCACAGGCTTTTTTATTTTCCCCACCCACTCAAGGCTTTCCATGTCATGTTTAAAAGACTCACTATAAAATTCTTCCAATCCCATCGTAATTCTATTTTAAATTTTTCTCCTTTTTTCAATTGTATTTATGGAGAGAATTGTCATGGGAAAACTGCTATCTTTCGCGCAATCATTTGGCTTAAAGAGAATAAACCTATTGGATTAAAAAATTCATGGTTTTCAAAAGGCGAACCTACCGAAATTAGTATTCTAACTGGCGAAGATATTCTTATTGAATTTCATAAACAGAAGAAAACAACCTATAATATCACTGGTTATCCTACACCTTTTAATCCTGGTCGTGGTTCGCTGAAAGAAGTCGAAGAGATTTTAAATCTTGGAGAGATGAATATTCAGCGCCAATTACAACCAACTTTCGTAATAACAGAAACGCCTGGAAAGATAGCTCAACGTTTAAATAAAGTTATCCAAGCAGAAGATGTTGATTCATGGGTTTCGGAAATTTCAAAGCAAATAAGGGACAATGATAAAAAGATAAAATTTTTAAAAAACGATAGGGCTGAATTGAGAGAACAATTACGTTCGATACCTGATTTGAAATTGGTGAAAGATAAGATAGAGAAAATCCATAGGTTGGAAGATTTACTTAACAAGAAGGAAGAAAAACTTGGCTCCCTAAAGAAAGCTCGCAAGGAATACAAAGGCATTATAAAAGATATAGGCCAAATGCCTTTGGCAAAAATAAAACGCAAATATGAGGCAATGGTAAAGGATGCAGCTATACTTGAAAGATATGAAGAGTTATCAAATTGCCTTGCAGAATATAAAAAAATAGGAAATCAGTTAATTAGTCTTGAAGAAGAAAAATCTATGACAAGGAGGGATTATAATAAATTTTATCGAATGCTTGATGTCTGTCCTACTTGCGGAAGTAAGCTCGATGAAAAGAAAAGAAAACATTTAATCAAGGAGAGAGGAAATGGAAAGGACGAGAAGTAAAGTCAATTGGATTGCTCCTTCAACCCCTCATTATAAACATTTGGAAAGATGTGGGAGGGCCTGTTACCAGACACATGATACGACTACGGAATATAGTCATCTACGTTTTGTTCGTAACATTGTTTCCAGGAAACATTGGAGCGTTTTAGAGCATGGAGTTTTTGTTTTTAAAATTTCTCCTGTCTTTTTTTGTTACCTTAAAGATATCGAAGATCGACGTTTTATCAATATTACTTCGAATGATAAAAAAACTCGTTTTCTTGCTTCTGGTTCTTTTCGTGCTTGGATGGAATTGGCAGATCGAACGGGCAATATGGCAGATCGAACGGGCAATATTGCTGCACTCAAGGCTTGTCAAGTCATTAGTCGTTATGCTCCAGATATTTTTGGTCGTTTTGCTACGATTGAAAATAAATTTTCAAAAGATGATTGCGATATTAATATTCCATTTTTAAAAACAGGTATTAGTTTTCATGAATATGTAACTCATAAACATTATACGGTTTCAGTGAATACAAACCGTGGCGTCACACATGAGTTCGTAAGGCATCGGCCATGTGCTTTTTCTCAGGAAAGCACTCGTTATGTTCGGTGTGATGAAAATAGCGAAAATTTTATTGAACCTGTTTTTTGGAAAAAATGGGATGGCAAAACTCGAGAAGTTTGGGAAGACCATATGCTTGAAACACAGGAAAGATATCGATTCCTGAATGGTGAACTTGGCTTGCCATATCAAGAAGCGAGAGAGATTTTACCAAATGCTTTGAAAGCGGAATTGGTAATTACAGCAAGCCTTGCGGAGTGGCTTCATATTCTTATTTTGCGATCTGGAAATACTGCTCATCCTGAATTTAGAAAACTCGCAACTGAAATCTGGGAACTTTTTCTTGAAGAAGAGGATAACATTTTTAATGAGTGTTTTTGGAAAATGAGAAAAAAATATGATAATGTATTTTATTCTAATCAATATGAATGGGAAGATGTAATAGAGCCAATTTAACAAATTTAAATTTCGGGGATAGATTTACTTTGATCCTCAATGCCTATGGTGCCGCCTCAAAGTAAATTGAAAAGGGATAGTCCTGCTTCTATCCTCTTCCCCGATCCCCATTTTGAAAAATAAATAAGAAAGTAAAAAATGGATTTGATAATTCTTGGCGATATTCATCTTCTTGAGAAAAACCCAATTGCTCGTAAAGATGATTTGACTTCAACACAATGGGTAAAATTAAAACAAGTCTTTGAACGAGCGTGGCTTCAACATCAAAGTAATGGTGCAATCGTTTGTATTCCAGGTGATTTTACAGATAAGCCACGATCTTGGAATTTACTTCGAGAGATAATACGCTTTTTGAAATTCTACCAATTGCCAGTCCTTGCCGTATTTGGACAGCATGATACTTATATGAACAGTAGTAAATTGAGGCCTTATACAAACTTAGGAATGTTAGCTGAATTTGATTTGGTAAAAATTCTTGGAAGTAAACCTTTATCATTAGGTGAATATGATTTTTATGGTGCTTCATGGGGAGAAGATATTCCAGAAATAGAAAATCCAAATAAAGTAAATGTATTATTGACACATCGTTCTATAGCAGAAAATCCATTATATCCCGGCCACAACTATATCGATGCAGAAGACTTTTCAGAAGAACATGACTTTGACATTATTATTTGTGGAGATATTCATCGCGAATTTATTATACAAAATTGTTGGAGTAATTGGATAGTAAATGCTGGACCATTATTAAGAAAAGAAGCAACGAAATATAATTTCTCTCATCTTCCTTGTTTCTATATTTATTCAAAAAATAAATTTTTCAGGACGAGTGTATCCTCTCAAAGAGGATTGAAAGTTTTAAGTCGAAAGCATATGGTTAAAGAAAATGAGATGCTTGTAGAACATTTTGATATTGAAATAAATGAAGATGAAGAATTAACTTTCAAACAGGAATTGCTTTTGGTTATGCAAGAGTTCGAAGATGAATTTGAAACGGAATTTGTCATAGATATATTGGGCAATATAATGGAGGTGAAGGATGGTTGATATATTAAGGAAGATAAAAAGAATAAAAAATGAATTGGAAGATATTTCTGCTGAACATAAATCGGCAGAAAAAGAAAAAGAGAAAATTGAAAGAATACTTATTTCACTTGGAGTAGATAATCCGGATTTGGATTCGATAGATGAAGAGATTGAAAGGGTTGAGAGAAAAATTAAAAGTATAATTTCCAAGATTGAAAATACCATTGAAGATGTTGAAAAAATCTTGAGGGGTAGAAATGTTACAGATTGAAAAAGATTATGAACGCTTAATTGGTAGGCGTGATAGAATCTTTGAAGATATGAAAAAGGTTAGTCTTCAAATTCATCAAGCAAAAAAGAAAAGTGTTCATTTATTTTGGGCGAAAAAGTTTTTACTCCTCACAGTAGAAAGACGCCAAAAAAGGATCAGCAATGCCGTTGAAAATTTAATAACTGAAACTTTAAGGAAGATATTTCCTGATAGGAATTTTACTTTCAAACTTATCTTTGAACAGAAACGCGGGAAGATTGAATGCCGTCCTGTAATTATGGATGGCAGGAAAGAACATAATCCCGAAGATGATTTGGGCGGTTCAATTCTTGATATTATAAGTATGGCCTTTCGAATTATTTTATGGAAGATGGATAGACCAAAAAAGAGAAATGTCATAATCCTCGATGAACCATTCAAATGGCTCGGCAAAGGAGAGAAAAGAGAAATGGCAGGTCGAATGCTTTATGAATTGAGTCATACTTTGAATGTTCAAATAATTCTTATAACGCATGAACCTGAGCTTATGCGTTTCGCAGATAAGAGTTTTCAAGTTGTGCATAATGGGATAGAGTCTCAAGTTTTCTCTGAAAGAAAAATCAAAAGAAGATAACATATAATTTTTAATTTCAAATGGTGGAGAAGATAATGAATGTTGCTGAAGAATTATGCAAAATGGGGAAAGATGGATGGCGATGGAAAGCAAACAATGATCCTCATACGCCTGGATGTGAATTTTGTATTCTTGCTTATATTCCGCATATTCATAGGGTTTATGGGTACGGCTCAACACCGGAAGCGGCATTTACTATGTTGAAAGAGCAAATAGGAAAAAGAGAAAAAGTAATTCAACAGGTCAAAGATGAAAACGAAGCACATGAAAGAGGAGGGTGAAATGTTGAATTTTGTTATGCTTGGAGTTGCCGGATTTGTTGCTCCAAGACATTTAAAGGCAATCAAAGCAGTTGGTGGAAATCTATTGGCAGCAATGGATCCACATGATTCGGTTGGAGTTCTTGATAGTTATTTTCCTAATTGCGCTTTTTTTACCGAGTTTGAACGCTTTGATAGATATTGCGATAAACTAATAAGAGAGGGTATTCCTATTGACTTCGTTACAATATGCTCTCCAAATTATCTACACGATGCCCATTGTCGTTTTGCTTTGAGAAATAACGCTGAAGCAATTTGTGAAAAACCTTTGGTAATTAATACCCGAAATATTGATAGCCTTATTGATTTGGAAAAAGAATTTGATAGGAGAATAAATTGCATAATGCAATTGAGACTTCATCCTGATTCTCTTCGGGTAAAAACGAAGTATCGAAATCGCTCATCTGTTTTTGTGAATGTAGAATATAACGCTCCGCGAGGATTATGGTATAACTATTCATGGAAAGGTATCGAAGAAAAATCGGGTGGCCTTGCTACTAATATAGGAATTCATATCTTTGATTTACTTGCATGGTTTTTTGGTAAGTGTGAAAAAGTTTCAGTTCTCGTAAAGCAGGAAAATACTTTGATGTGCAATCTTCGTTTTGAAAGATCAAATTGTGAAATTCTGCTTTCTACTGAAGGGGATAAACCTGTAAGAATTTTTCAAGTTGGAGAGGATCTTCTGGATTTCACTCAGGCAATTACGAATTTACATACTCTTTCGTATGAAGAGATATTGAATGGAAATTCTTTTAGACCACAGGATGCAAGGGAGGGTATAAGGATAACAGAATTAATTAGGGAGTTTTAAAATGTGGAATCCAAGTATTTGCGGCAAAGATGTTAAATATTATGAACCTTTAAATGTTTATGGAGGAGAAATTGGAAATAGATGTATGATTGGTGCTTTCGTAGAAATTGGACCCGAGGTAGTAATTGGAGATGATTGTAGGATTCAATCAGGTGCTTTTATTCCACAAGGTGTAGTAATTGGTGATTCCGTCTTCATTGGTCCAAATGTGGTTTTCACCAATGTTAAAAAGCCAAAAGCAAAAGTAAAACAATTCTTTCAGAAGACAATTGTTGGAAATGGAACTGTGATTGGTGCTAATGCTACGATATTGCCAGGAATTATTATTGGAAATTTTTCTACCATAGGCGCTGGAGCAATTGTTACAAAAAACGTTCCACCTCATTCTATAGTTATTTCACCTGAGGCGAAGATAATCAAAAGTGCTTTACAGAATAAATCATGAAAGGAGAATTAAAAAAATGGAAAGAACAAATAACTTTGATCGAATGGGGGATTGGTGCAAATTTTCTGCTCATATGGTTGATAATTATTTAGCTCCGGTAGTGAAGAAATATGGGGCTGGAGGTATGTTTAATGATTTACTTCATTATACCGGCCTTCGTGTTATATGTTGGAATATTCTCAAATATGCTCTTCGGTTGTGGACTGGAACAGGTAAACCGAAAGACTTTGAAAAAATTGCGCACTATTCCCAAATGGGATGGACACTTAAAAATGAATTGGATTTGCAAGCTCCATTTTTTAAATCAGAAGATCCAGATCATGAATTTTTTATTTTGCGTGGATCCGAAAAAGATGAAGAAAAAGATGAAGCAGAAAAAGCCATTATGGAATTGATGAATGAATTTCTTAAAAAGGAAGAAATGATAAATGAAATTAATGAAGCTCTCAAACTTCCGGTTAAGATTAAAAAGGAAGTAAAAGGACCAAAAGATGAAGCATGGTATCGAAGATCATCTATGAATAAAATTCATAAGATAAATTCTATTTCTATGAGAAACCATCAGAAGGAAGTAAATCGCTTTTGGGAATATTATTGTAATTTCATCTTTAATGAAAGACGTTCTACTGAATTTAAAAATTTGCGTGGTTATTTTTTTGAAAAATTTCTTTCAAAGATGGAGTAATTTTTTATGTCTTTCCAGGAGAGAGTTTGTCGGGCAGCAAAGATTGAAGGCTTCAAAGATGATTATGATTTCTTTCGCTTTTATATTTTGCAAGGTTATCGTCTTGATACGATCTTAAAACATCTTCAATGGGTTCATTCTATCTATCTTTCATATGCAGGAGCTTATAAAGCATATGGACACGTTTATTCTGCTTTCATAGCGGAAAGAAAAAAGATGGAGAAGAAAATAAAAAAACCCACTTCAAGTTATCGTAAAAAATATGATAGTAAAAGAAATAGGATAACAAATTGTAAATGTCCTTTAGGGTATAGTAGCGTATCCAATGCCATTAGGTATTTACGCGGTCATGGACTTACGGAAGAAGAAATAGCAAGGACTTTCGGAGTATCTGTTAAGACGTTTTCCAGATTAAAGCGGCAGTATAATATTTCCCCACCTGTTAAGAATTAACAAAAAGTATTTTCTTATTTAAAAGCAGTAATTTACAGGTAAAGTGATAGTCAAATTTACTTTTACTTTTTTTGCATCTGGATGCTATCCCTTTATCAATTTAATTTAATAATGTAAGAAAAGATAAAAATCACCTGTATTTACAAATTGTTAATTGCTTCTTTTGTTTGGGCGGAAACGGAGCAGTAATGAAAAAGATCATCTCGGTTATTCCACAACTCAAGCGCTCAAAACATTTTGCGGGAAGAAAAAGTTGGGTCGATTATTTTATGGCTCAAGCGTTTTTGGCAGCAGAACAATCCACTTGTCTTCGTAGAAAAGTCGGTGCTGTAGCGGTAAAAGAAAAAAGAATTATCGCAACGGGATTCAATGGTCAAGTAAGTGGAACTGTTCATTGTAAAAAATGTTTACGCGAAGAATTAGGAATCCCTTCAGGTCAGCGGCAAGAAATATGTCGCGCCCTCCATGCCGAACAAAATGTTCTTATCCAATGCGCAAAGTATGGCCCTCCTATCAAAGGCGCAATTATCTATCAAACAACTAAACCTTGCATCACCTGTTTTAAAATGCTTTTAAACGCTGGAGTTGAAAGCATTATTTATGAACATGATTACCCTGATGAATTTACAAATATTGAAATGTCAACCTGTGGATGGATGAAGATAAAAAGGGAAGATAATTTTTTCTGTTTACAACCGAGACCTGAATTTAAATTTACGGTGATGTGTGATGCTCAGTAAGAAAAAAGTATTAATAGGTGGAAGTCGTTCTATTTATGATCCGCGTGAATTGATTATAGCATTCAAAATAGTTTATCATGATGGGACATTTTTAAAAGATAGAAAAGAAATTGGAACAGTTATTTCGGGCGGAGCAAGGGGAGTCGATAAGATGGGAGAGACTTTTGCTTCGCGTAATGCGATTAGTCTTATTATATGTCCTGCAAATTGGCAGCGAGAATCCAGTAGAAATTCGGTCAGTGAGGCGGATTGCGGTGTTTTACTTTGGGACGGTATTAGTCATGGAACACTAATGTTGATCGAAGAATTTACTTTGCAGAATAAACCATTTTACGTTCATTACGCGGTTCCAACGGCTTCATATAAAAATAAAGACATTGAAGATTTTTTGAAGGAGAATAAAAATGCCTGAGGAGAAAGTGAAGCCGCAGAATTGTGAAACGTGTCACTTTGATAAAGATGATTGTGGAATGCCCGTACCATGTTGTGAGGTTGAAGATTACTTCGGAAAAACGGTTGACAGTTTAAGGGCTGTTGCGAAAACTTTTCTTGTAGCACAAACTCAGCTTATGAGAACGATAGAAAAATCAAATAATGATCTTGAAAGGGCGATGCGTACAATTACTTTGAAAGAGGAAGCGTTCAAAGATTCAGTTGGGCAACTGAAAGACGCTTGCAATAATTGCATAGGAAAGAAAGAAAAGGAATAGCGATAAAATTTTAATTATAAGGAGGATGAAAATGTTTCGCCGCAAATTAGATATTCCAGGTCAACTAAAAACAGAAAAAAAGAAAAACCCAATTGAAGAGGAAAAAGAAATCGTAAGGGAGGCTTACCAATTTCAGAGAGAATTAGCACGAGAACAAATAGAAAGTCTTTCAGTTAATTCTTTCACATCGCTCACAACGGCATCAATTGGTTATATTCCAACGGGCAATATTGGTACGAGATAAAAGTATTAAATAATTTCGGGAAGTATATTTCGGGCATATGTAATGTATAGAAATTCCAGTTGAAGGCTTTCAAAATGAGTATTCGTAGAGAAAAGAAAATAGCTAAGGAGAGAGTGAAAAAGGGTATAGGAGAAAAGAAAACCCCTGCCCATGCACCACTCGGCTCGGGAAGGATCAAAAGAAGAAATAAAGCAGAACGAAAGAAGGGAATCAAATTCCTAAAGGAAAGAAGAAAGCAAAAGAGATTTGAGCGCAATATGGAAGCATATGAAATGCGTTTGAAAGGATATAAGTATAAAGATATCGCTGAACGCTTTGGGAAGACTTTGCCGCAGGAGGCTTATCAATGGGTTCAGCAAGCGATGGTAACTATACAGCAGGATACAAAGGAAGACGAAGAAAAAGTAAAGCAATTGGAAATTGATCGTATGGATTGTCTTCTACATGGAATGTGGGATAGCGCAATACATGGACATGTCGGGTATGATAAAAAAGGCAACCGAGTAAAATTTCCTCCAAACCCAAAAGCAGCTGATGCAGTATTAAAGATAATGAAACGCCGAAGCGATCTTCTCGGTCTTGATAAACCGAAAACTACTTTCCTTGGAAACGATGAAAATCACCCACTGATAGAAAACACTGAAGCGAAATTAATTTCTACTTTAACTAATCTTGCGAAGACTTGTCAAAAGGGAAAAGATGAACAGTTGCCTGAAAGTGAAATTACGGCAATGGAAGAAATGGTTCCAATTAAATCTACCAACATTAAAAAGGCAAGCTATAACGAAGAAACGGAAGTACTCACGGTCCAATTTAAAACAGGGAAGAGATATGAATATCTCGATGTTCCACCTAACTTATGGGACAAGTTTATGGCAGCTAAATCCCAAGGAAGTTTCTTCCATAAAGAGATAAGAAGAAAATTTGAATATATCAAAGTAGATTAAGTTTCATCTATTATATAAGGGCCAAACTAAATGAAGAAAAGTATTTTGAAGAATCAAAATGGTTGTTTCAATTTTGATTTCGCAATTATCTTTTGGCTTGGAGCAGCGCTTGGAGCGGCAGTTTCAATTTTCATTTGGGAAATTCTTTGTTGGCTTTTTGAAAGTATGGCAATCATTTTGAAGTAAATAAAAAAGAGGAGGGGAAATGGAAGAGAAAAAGTATCATATCCTTTATGAAGAATTTAACACGATCGATTCACCACCCTTGAGATTAGTTGTTCGAGCGGAAAATAAAAATGAAGCAGAAATGAAAGCAAACAATTACGGCGTTCCAAGTAAACTTATCCAAGAGATAATTCAGGTCTGGCCGGAACCTGAAAAGAAAACCCAAAAAGAAGAAGATGAGGTTTGACAAATGCGCAGTAATTTTTACAGCGTAGGAAGTGGAGCTCAATTTGATAAAACCTCTCAAAGTAAAGTATATGAAAGAAAAAAGATTGAAGATCATCTGGAGGAAAAATTCGGGCTGACAGAAAAAGAGAAAACCGAAATTCAAATAGGTAAACGGCTCGAAAAAATATATCAAGAAGAAAAGATTTTGATTTATTCAGATAACCCAAACGAGGCGCAATTGGGTCGAACAGTTTGTCTTCGCCGTATGCTTAAAGAAATGAGGGAGGGGAATAATGGGCAACGAAGAAAAGATAAATTTTCCTTTGGAGGGGAAAGCAATAATCGAAACGCAGAAAATCTTCGAGAAATTATTTCTTTCGAAATTGCTAAAGGAAGGCTTGATAAAAAACAAAAAAGGGGAAATACGGCAAAGTATAAAAACACCTTATAGAGATAATCTCGGAGATGAATTGGCTCCTTTCCCTCCCGTAGTTTTAGAAAGGAAAGAAAATGCCAATTCCAAATAAAACACCGAAGAAGATAAGACATTTCAGCAAGGAGAAATTTAACAAAACTCAAATGGAAGTATTCAGCATTGCTTTTATGCTGCAAGGATTAGAAATAGAAACATTCAATGACTGTTTAAATTTCCTAATTGAAAATGGAGAGAAATACACTCAGGGCAAGTTTGAAAAAAGAAAAGAATATTTGGAAATCCTAAAACAATTGGGAGAGAATTTCGCACAACTAAAAAACGCATCAAAGCAATTTTATTCCGAAGCTGCTAAACTATACGCCAATGAAGATGAACGTAAGCAAGCATTTTTAAACCTACAGGAAGACCTCAGTGCTTTAAAATAAAGAGTAAAAGAGGGAGAGCAGTAAATGGCAGCAAAAAATAAAACATACAAAGGAACGCTTGTTACGCTCTCAGCAATGGTAGATAAAACAAAACTTTCATACAATGCAATATGTTCCATTTTGAAAACAGTAAATGGAAAACCAATTTATGATCAAAGCCTTGAAAGAGTAATTGGCTTCATAAAAAATGCTACTTTAAAAATCAAAGAAAAAAGAATCGATGCGGAGTTTATTTTAAACGAAGAAGGAATGGAAGAAATAGAAAACAGCCTTCACTATAATTATGTTTCCGCCGGTTATTTGGTAAAAAAATCAGAGTATAATGTAAAAAGTAATTTAAGAATCATTCATGATTGCGAATTGGTTTTCTCTTCATTTCTTTCGTATCCAATAACTTTTGACCAATTAGAAGTTTTACCAAAAGAAAAATTCAATTTAAAATACGAAGAAAAAGTAAATGACAAAAATTATAATCTTTCGTAATAAACAAAGGCAAAGGCAAGCTGAAGCTATAACAGAACACAAACAGAAAAACGAAATGATTATTTCTACAATAGAAAAGCGTTTGACTGGTATGGTTTCAGCTTTAACATTTGAAAGCGAAGATGAACTCAAAAGGTATAAGGAGGCCAAAAGAGAAAAACCTAATGAAGTGCATATAGTAAAGAAGAATATTGAGAGGGGGAAAATAATCAAATATGGATACCGGGAGGATAAGAAAATATTTAAGTGACAGCGGATACTCTTCCTATCAAATAAATAAATATCTCTTCACTCAGGAAAGTGAAAATGCTCTTCGTACGGTAGCAAAAGCGGCATACAGGGATGGCGCAAAACACATGATAGCTTTTATGTTGCGTAAAATTTTTGGTTTCAGTGAGAAGATAATGCATCCAAAAGAAAAACCAACAAACAATCCAGAAGAACAACCTGAAAGAAAAGATTTTAAACAACCATGCGATAAACCTGAAGAACAACCAAAGGGAGAAATTCCTTGCACCTGTGAAGAACATGATATCGTTCATTGGTACACCTCAAAGATAATGCAGGAAGCAAAAATTAAATGACAGCTATACCCAAAAATACGGCTCCAGATTATCAGAAGTATTACAAGGGAAATCCGTTCACCAAAAAGAGTGTGATGCAAATTCTTGTAGAAGAATATGGAGTCGAACAAATTTTAAAAATGTTAACCGAAGAGGAAAGACAACTCCTCTTTTATTGTTGGCGAGTATGGGGTCGCCCGGAGCAATTGTCTCCAACTTGGGAATGGATTGTCTGGATTTACCTTGCCGGACGTGGTAGTGGCAAAACAAGAAGTGGAGCTGAATGGGTCAGAGAACAAGTAAAACGCGGTCATAAAAGAATTGCTTTCGTTGCTGCTACTGCCGCTGATTACCGTGATACTATGGTGGAAGGTGATAGTGGAATACTTGCTATTTCTCCACCGTGGGACATGCCTGATTGGGAGCCTTCAAAGAGGAAAGTCACTTTTAAAAATGGTGCCAAATGTTATTGCTTTTCGGCAGAAAAACCTGATCGTCTTCGAGGTCCTCAGTTTGAAAAAGCATGGTGTGATGAATTGGCCGCATGGGGTCGTTTGCAGGAGACATGGGATAACCTCATGTTTGGCCTGCGTTTAGGAAGTAATCCACAAGCTATGGTGACAACGACCCCTCGGCCTCTTTCATTAATCAAAGAACTCGTAAATGATAGTCGCAATGCAGTTTCACGCGGTAGCACTTACGATAACATCGCAAACTTGGCAGAGAATTTCTTTCGCTATATTATAAAGAAGTATCAAGGAACACGCCTTGGAAGACAAGAAATTGAAGCGGTTATTTTAGAAGATAATCCAAATGCACTTTTCAAAAGAGAACTCATAGATCAGCATAGAATTACTTCAGATCAATTACCTGATCTCGAAGATGTTGTCATTCCTTTGGACCCTGCTGTAACGGACGGAGATAAAAGTGATGATACTGGAATCATACCTTGTGGAATGGCAACAATAGATGATATGGAACATTACTACATTTTAGGAGACTATACTATCCACGGTAAACCTCATGAATGGGGTGAAATGGCTTTGAAGTGTTATAGTCTTTTTCATGCGAATAAAATTGTGGGCGAAGTAAATAATGGCGGAGACATGATAGAGCATGTTATCCGCACTATTAAAAAGAATAAGAAAAAAGGTATTCATGTTTCCGGTTATAACGTACCATATGAAAGTGTTCGGGCAACGAGGGGCAAATGGTTACGAGCCGAACCAATTTCTGCTTTAAGCGAACAAGGAAGATTACATATTGTGGGAAGTCTTCCTAAGCTCGAAGATGAAATGTGTGAATGGCAGCCAGGAGAGAAAAGTCCTGATCGCTTGGATAGTATGGTTTGGGGAATTACTGCTTTGAGCGAAGGCGGAGATAAAATTTTCGTAGCATAAAAAAATAGCGCCGGATAGGTAATAGCGACATTGGGTTTGACTTCTTTCTGCGGCTGTCAAATCCTGGCTTGCGGTGTCGCAACCTCCTCTAAAAAATCCTGATTCGAAGCATTCCGCCCAAATGTCTTTGACAGGTGATCCGCCTATTCCGGAGGGTGGGATGGCGCGCAGTTCGTAACTGCCGCTGGGAACTAATTTTAAACGGGTCATTTAGGAAAGAAAAAATGTGGAAGAAAATAGTTACAGGAATAGGAACAATAATTCTCATGGGAAGTATTGTTTCTGGATGGGTTTGGGTTGATAGTTATTTTGCCAAAGCAAATATCGTAGAAATCATAGAAGCAAACGCTATCGATATTCGTATCAATACTTTGAAAGACGGCATCCGGTGGTATCAAGATCAAATGGCATATATAATGTCTCGATGCGGAAAAAGAAATCCAGAAGAATTACCGGAACATGCTTATAAAACCTACAAGGATTACGAAGAAAAGAAAAAAGAAATGGAGAGGGAATTAGAAGTTTTAATGCGAAAGAGGAATGGTATTTAAAAAGGAAGGGGAAAGATGAAAATTGAAATTGAGATACCAGATTGGGCAGCTGAAAGGCAATTAACACTTTTGGCAGGAGTAGAATTGGTAGCGCGAAAAAGTCCAAGGGAAGATTACTGGGAAATCAAAGATCAAAGATGTAATTTTTGCGGCATGTGCTGTCATGATTTTCCAACCTCACCATACGGAAATGATGACGAAGGAAGATGTAAAAAAGTTTTCAATGATAATGGCAAATGGAAATGTATGGCTGGAACAAAAAGACCTTATAACTGCTTAATGGACCCATCAGAAGAAGACTTTTGTTGTATCACTTATATCAAAGGGTAAAGTGAAAAAGTATGGGCACATATAACATAGAGTATTTTGAAAATTCCCGGATATTAGATGCCAATGAAGGCGATCTTGGAGCTGGAAATGATAATGAAACTATTGGTTATGTGGATCCCGGAACGCAGTTAATCCTTGCCGTAGCTGTAAGGGAGGGAGCTTGCCGCAAGGCAACAGGAAGCCAACAACTTCGATTGTATTTTGATTGTGATCATACTGGTGATTGGGTAGCAGTCGCTACAGGTCAACATATTATTCCGGGAAGTAATACTTCGCTTGTAGATGGCGCTTCAGTTTCTCAGCATGTAAATACAGGTCCCACAGGGGATTGTACTTCCGGCTTTGAAGCTACAGGAAAAGAAGTTGAAGGCGTAAATACTTCGGATGCTTTCGCAATATCTGCGGATTATTATACAGAAGTTCATTTCGCAATCGACACTACAAATTGCCCACTCAGTGATGATATTACTTTCTGCATTTATAATGTTGATTCCGGTGTAACACTCACCAATTCAGCTGAAACCAGTCTTACTCTCGGAGCAAGCATTTCAATTCGCAATGCCCTAAGTGGTGTTCACATAAATGCTCCAACTGGAAACATAGAGAAAATTCCCACTGACACTTTCAGCTTTACTATTCAAGCCGAAGAAGATGGTGGAACTGCTCCGGCTAATTATATGCTGATCTGGGAATGGGATCAAGGGACTGGTAATTGGCAACAGATTCCAACAAGTGGTTCCGCTTTAACTGCAAACGATACTTGGGAACAGGTCACTGTTACAGGACTACCTGAGAAGACAAGAACAATCACTTGTAATACTCTCGGCACTTATCAAATACGCGGAAGAGTTTCGTATGGTGGTTTAACAAATGGTTTCGTTTCATCTGCTTTAACTGTTTCCGTTGTGGAATCCACTGGAACCACATATCAGGGCGCTTGCGCGGATGGCGTAGATATGTCAGATGTTTCATCTTTACTTCTTACGCTTGGTGCTTTATCTTCTGATGGTATTGATCTTTCTGATATTCCATCTTCCCTTATGAAACTTTATGGAACGGCAGAGGATGGGTTTGATCTTTCTGAATTAATATCCGGTTCCATCCTTCTTCTTGCTTCCTCTTCTGATGGGGTTGTGCTATCAGAAGAAAGATCAATATCCCTTATGTTAAATGTTGATGCCGCAGATGGGATAAGTTTTTCGGAAGCAATCGATGTTATAAAAACTCTTGGCGGCTTTGCGGAAGATGGCGTGGATGTTTCGGATGCAAATTCCGTGATTGCTGCTATCATTGCTTCTGCCGAAGATGGGTTGAGTCTGTCTGAAGATTTGGCAAGGGCATTAATCACCGCCGCAATATC
>Ga0180437_10001372_pt1 | contig 41997 bp, 45 predicted proteins | sample SS_ome_4_FD_132410 | JGI IMG/M metagenome (GOLD analysis project Ga0180437, IMG submission 132410) | Hypersaline lake sediment archaeal communities from the Salton Sea, California, USA - SS_3_D_1 metaG | ecosystem: Environmental > Aquatic > Non-marine Saline and Alkaline > Hypersaline >...
AACGTTTGACAATTTCGGATGTATTGGATATGGTTGTCGTACCACCGGGCCACGTACCGTCGTCAATAATAAATTGTTCAACAGTACCATTCAGAATAATATTGAAACCAAAATCATCAGTAACAGTGGCATCCGTAGTCACGTCACCTTCTGCCTCGATTGTGCCGCTGCCTGAATAGCGATTTTTACTGTCTGATTCAAATACCAGATTACCACTGGTTGTAAGGTTGTTTCCGCCAGCAATAGCAAAATCAGTAGTGCCGTTATCGTTGCCATTGGTCATTTTGACCGTAAGATCGCCAGAAACGTTGAATGCCTGATCAAGTTGGCAAGTAAGCGTTAAACCGCTGGTGCCTGAAACATGGACAAGCCAAAGCGTCATGTCTTCGCCATTGTTTACAAATGCGCCAGCCGATCCAATATGGAAGAATGTATATGTACTATCGTGGTAGTGGAGTACCTCCATGGTACCGGAAGGAGCCACGAACAAACCGGTATTCAGGTGGAATCCACTTATGTTTAAGTCGGTTGACGCAGGTGATAATGTGCCACCAGTTTTTGAAACCTTTAAGAATGGCGCATGTCCATTCGTATTACAGTCGTAAGTTTGTGTCGCTGACCCAATAGCTTCGAAAACCATATAATTTTCACGGTTGTTAGGACCGGCATTTGCACCGACCGTCAGGTTCCCGGTGAATTGGATTAGTCCTGTATTGAGTCGAGCAGGATTATTTACGGTGATAGGAGAATAATCAAGCGTATTTGTGACAAGAGTGTTCGTATTAACCTTGACTTCCGAATATCCGGCAGATTGAGTACACGAATGATGAATATTCAAAGTATCAAGAGTAATGCTCTTGCCAAGTTCTATAGTAAATATGGTGCCTGAAGTTCCGCTGGCCTTATCACACAAGATGGTTAAGACACCCGTGTTGTTTACTGTCGATCCAGAATGGATTTCAAACACGTCGTCAGAGATAGACCCCGAATAATTAAGAATCAATTCATTTGTCGGAATATTAACTGTTGCTGCCGCAGTGTTCAGAAACTTTCCACAGGTGATTGTTCCGCTGCCGCCAGTGAAAGTGCCACCAGCGATGTCGATACTGTCGTTAACGGTCAGATCGTAAGTGTCCGTATCAAGAGTACCATTTGAAATAAGGAGATCTTGTCCAGATCCATTCAAATTGATAGCGGAAGTCATTGTCAAAGTACCGCTACCGTTTACGGTGATCGTTCCATCTGGGAAGGCACCTACTGAAACTTCACTGAATGTTTCGGATCCTGAGCCAATCCAATTAATCGATGAGCCACCACTAATAGAAGATGTCGCAATTGATGTTAAACTTCCGCTGACATTGAACGTGGCTGTTCCAGACAGTCCAAGGATATAACCACCGCCAGCAATGGTAAAATCGCCATCGACGGTTACGTTATCTTTTTGTGCTCCGGTAAAACTGATATGCTGATTCGTGGCACGGCTGATCGTAAGATTTTGTAATGTCAGTCCTGTCGATTCAAAATCCCATACATTAAAATTGCCGGAAAATGTAACTGTAGAAGTAGCGGCATCTGCAGTGACAGTTCCCTGTGTATGGATGAACCCTTTGAATGTGATGTCATCATAAAGTGTAATGGTTCCACTTGAGGCATTGAATTCAATAATCGGTCCATTCTTAGTCCCACCTGCTTGATCGACATAGACCTTCTTGTCTACGCCCGTCATCTGGAACTTATTAGTGTTCACATTAGCACTGACGCCTGTGCCAGCACCAGTGATTTGGATGTCACCCTGTACTTCACATGTTCCGGTGCCCCCAAATCCCCATGAACCACCAGTTGCTTCAAGTGTAAGATCACCGGTTATGGTTGCGTTTCCAAGATCGTGGTGGCGATTGCCGCCACTCTTCATTGTTACATCGCCAAAAGGAGTGGTGCCTTGAAAAAGACCATTGTCGTTATGGACAAAAAGCCCTGTTGAGGTTGTGTAGGTGTCAGCGTTATTCGTTACGTCGCCTGTTACTGTGATCGTGCCAGAATCTTCAATAAACGTACCACCGTTTAAGGTGAATGCGGACGTACCAAGGATTCCATTTGAGAAATCATAACCATTACAGTCGAAGGTTCCGCTGTCTAACTGGAAGACATTTATGACCTGATCGATGTCTTCGGTCATTTTAATGATGCCGCTTGCATCAATTGTCAAGTTGTAGAAATCAGCCGTGGCACCAATATTGATATCACCGGTTCCAGTCATCTTCACCGTGGATGTTTCATAAGTGAAAGTGCCGCCGATAATGAAACTTCCATTACATGTGAGTGTTCCAGATCCACCAACCAAAACTGATGATGTAACTGTTATCAAGTCACCAGTTGATAAGTCAAAATCATTTAGATCCAGTGTACCAGTGTAATCATCTGTTCCACCAGTATCTGCATTATCAAAGTAGATATTTCCAACGCCCCAATCGGCTGATAATGTACAATTGTCGCCCGAAGACGTATCTGAGAAGTAAGCATTATCGTTGCCGTCTGGAATACCTGCACCACCAGCACCGCCTTCTGTACTTGACCAGTTGTTTGCGTTTAGAGGATCATTATCGGCATCATCATTTACCCACCAGTATGTATCAACGTTGGTTGAACTTGAACTGGAGGATCCACTGCTTTGAGAACTGGCAGAAGAACTCTGTGAGCTTGAAGAAGAGCTTACAGAACTGGCAGATGAGGAAGTTGAGGAAGAACTGCTCACAGAACTCGAAGAAGAAGAATCTGAAGAAGAACTGCTTACAGAGCTTCCGGACGAGGATTGGCTGCTTCCAGAACTTGAAACGGAGGACTGACTGCTTCCTGAACTTGAACCAGAACTTGACGTTGAAGAAGTAGCATCACAAGTAGCAGCTTCTTGGATAAATGTGCCAGAACCGGCAGTTGGAGTTGTAACAGTGTCGCCAACAAGTGCGACGACAGTACCGTCATTGGTAAAGGTTCCGGCAGAGATGGTTAGATCATTTTCGTTTGAACACCATCTTGTATTTGAATTAACGGTACAGCCGTCAGTGAATGTAAGGTCACTGGCATTCTTTACAATGCCAGATGTGTTTTGATTTGTGACAAGTCCAATCCATGGTGTTTGTGCAGTTCCAGTGGCTGAGATTGTTTGATCACCGCTATCTCCGTCGAGAATTAAAGGAATTTTAACAGAGGAACCATAATTTTGTGCAAGGCTGATATTTCCTTTGACAAGAATACTACCAGCGCCACCCCATGAGTGAGCATACGGTTGACTGGTTGATGTGAAGTCACCGCCAATATTGAAAGTTCCTGCGACTGTGTGTCCGCCATTCGCTTGACCAAGACTCATTTCAACATCATTAGTGTAAACACCCGCACCAGCAGTCCAATCAACATCTACACCACCCCGAAACACACAGAGCGACGGGAACTGAACTGTACCGCTTGTATATTTGAAATCAGCCCGTGCGCCATTTTCTGAAGAACAGTTGATACCACCGTTGTCGGAAAAGACAAATGTACCGGATCCGGCAAACTCGGTTGGGAATATGCCGTAGTCATTACCTGCGGAGTTGGTAAAGGTCGATGTTCCAGTGCCGACCCATTTAAACAGGTTGCCGCCACCAGTGTCTGGGCGCATAGCCATGGAATTCGTATAGCCATCGTCCATGTCCCCGGTGAATTCGACGGTTCCAGTACCTCGAACCGTCATGCCATAACTACCATCCATAGTGGCTACATCAACACATGGGATGGTTCCGGTCAGTGTAAAGGTAGATGATGATCCCCTCTGTCTGCGGAAAGAGATGTAGTCGAAGTTTACATTGGAAGATGAGACATTAATGGTTCCACTAGATCCCATCGATAGTCCGACAGTATTAGTGGCTGTGCCGCTGATGGTCACGCTACCATTGTTATTATAGTTCTCGATGTACCCATCGCCAGTGACAGAGCCTGCGGTCTGCGTGAACCCGCCTACACCGAATCGAATGTAGCCACTGCTTCCTATTGTGATGTTTCCTGCCACAGTTACAGCGTCATTGACTGTAAGGGCGTAGTCACCGACTGCAAGCGTTCCTGCCGTTACAACCAAGTCTTGACCTGTAGCGACAAGACTGATGTCACTTGCGAGAGCAAGCGTTCCGCTTCCATTGATTGTAAACGTGCCGCCAGTAGGATAATAATTTGAAGCATTTGCCGTAATCGTCTTGCCCGAACCAACCCACTCAATCCCGATAGTGCTGTTGTACCACCCGGATTGGTTTATGACAATGTTACCGGAAACTTGAATCTTGCCTGTGCTGACGATACGATTGTTGCCAGTAATTCCTGCAAACGTAAGGTCGTTACTGACGATAATATCACCGGAGCCACCACCAACGCTAATCTGCGGATTGGATACAGATGCCCACTCGAGGTCATAGAAGTTGATACCATCAGACATCGTGCTTGTGCCACCACTGATCTTAACCGATACATCAGTTGAGTTGGTGGTGAAGTCGAAAGACCCGCTTGTTTCGGTAAGCTCACCAGTGGCAGGAAGACCGATTCTGAGTTGACCACCACTGGTATCGAACACCACATCATCTGCCGCCTTGTTGACTACAAGGCCCCCTATGCCTGCGGCTGCTCCGACTGTAGTAATGGTCTGGTCACCCGAAGCGGCAACGGCTGTAAACGTTAAGACTGCAGCTTCGGGTCTGCCCATACCACCACCCGTTAAGTCGATATCTCCCTCAAAGTTGACGTTACCTTCAATCCTGTCCCAGTCATCAATAGTAATCTTGCCCTTAACGGTTGGATTACCATTGACGGTGATATATTCACTGCCGCCACCATCAAACAAGAGGTCATAGAGGTCAACACTGTTCATGTTGGCAATAAGACCTGTCTGACCACTCTGCTCAAACTCAAAGGTTCCAGTGTTCCTGTTGAACGTGCCGCCAGTGAAGTTGACGAGGGTATCACCTGTCTGACCGCTTACCTTGAGCGTTCCGGTGTCGTTGTTAATCGTGCCTGACGACATGGCAATAATACGAGTCTTGAAGGTGCCGCTACCAACAGATAGAGTACCTGTAGCAACTGTGGTTGTACCGGATACAGTAAGATTAAAAGTTACACAATCAAGAGTACCGGAATAATCATCTGTGCCATCAGCGAATGAGAGACTATTACATGCAGCCGTAGCGGAGATGTTGCAGTTGTCTGAGGAAGATGTGTCGGAGAAGTACACATCGTCAGATGACGTAGGAATACCAGCACCACCTGTACCCCCTTCAGTCAAGGCCCAGTTGTTGGCGTTCTCCCAGTCGTTATCAGCATCATCGTTTACCCACCATCGATCAGCCACACTGCCACCTCCATATAGTATCTGGGAATCACCGTAAGCTGTTCCGGAATCACCATAAGTTATCACAGCCATTCCAATCCTTATGCGGGTTCAATAAATCCGTCGTTAGTGATGGGTTCCCACTCAATATGCCAGCGAATCTCGCCGCTTGCCAAAGCAGACGATAGGTTAACTTGGACGTATGTATCCGCAGAATCATCCTTTACAAGGACAACAGGAACCGCAGCATCCCTAAAGTTAGTTTCTTCAACAATCGCGGGCGTCCCGTCATTGTCGCCTATAAGCAAAGGATCGTCAGAGAGAGACGCTCTCTCAAGGGTAGCCCCTACTTGCAGGTTTTGGATGTTTGGAGTAGGGATTGAAGTGCTGGTAATATCCACGGAACCGTTACTGGAATATAGCTCAAGGTTGATATTGCTGGCTGTGTTTGGAATGTTTGTGGTAACATGTCCATAGATATTAAACAGCTTGATTGATCCTGTAACCTTGAATATATTATATTGAGTTCCTGTTCCTCCTACTCCACCAGTTGCGGTAAAGGTAGAAGTAGAGAACTTCATCTTCTCGTATGAGAAGTTACTCCACACAAAGGCGTCATCTGCATCTGTCCACTTGCCGTCGCCGCCGCCGGAGTAACAACATTCGATTACTCCGCTAGTGCAACCGGAATCAACTTGGAAGCCAGCAGTCTCGTGTCCTTGACTACCACAGTTCTTTAGTCTTGTCTTGTCGCAGCTTCCTGTTACCCAAAAACCGATAGAAGAATCGCCGGACTCACCACCAGTACAAGAGTCTTCTAGCTTCACCTTGTCACCTGAGATCTTGAATGCCGCTACCAAGGGAGCAGAGCAACGACAAAGCCTCAGGTCTGCGCCATTCCCTTGAAGGTCGAATCCAAGATCGATTGTGCTATCTCCCCTTACCCTGATGTCGTTAAGGTAACAAAAGTTTCCTGTGACTTGTACCCCTGTCGTATTGGCTCCAGCTGGATCAATAAGTAATGCCCCATGTTCGCAGATTACCCTGCAGTAATGAGCAGAAACAACCAGACCTGTTCCAGTTGCAGGCTGAATCACAGCACCGATCTCGAACCATAGCTCCAATGAGTTCTTATTAACATCTAATCCTGTTTCTGTGTAGGTTCCAGCTGCAATCCGAATCATATCACTGGCAGCACTGCTTGAAATGGCTTGTCCGATAGTTTCAAAGGCAGTTATAGGACTCAGCCCATCATTAGAATCACTGCCTGATCCTTTATTTACATACCACACATCGCCTACAAATTTTGGGATATGTAAAGTGTTGTTGAAATAGCTCATTACATTATCCTCCAGTTTGTCCCATCACTGACGACCTTTAAGTTATCGTTCAGGCTCAAGACTTTTGTTGTACTGCCATCTATTGTCTCTGATCCATCTCCATCGACAGTGGCAGTGTATGTCGCATCGATACACTTAATATTGTAAACACGCCCAGTTATCCCAGATGCAGTTGGCAATGTAATGGTTACCGTGTTACTGCTTGCATCGATAAGGATGTAGACATCATCTGCAGTTGCGACATAATCATTTGTCTTAGTCACAAGTGACTGAACAAATTTGGTGTTACCATTATCATCTACGGTTAAAGATTCATCAGAGGCACTTACACTGGCGGCGATCACTCGATGTAGTTTAGAGTGATCTGGAGAGTCTAACGTATCACTTGTGGTTGGTTGTTCAACTCCCATGATTCTTATTCTCCTTCAGGATCTTCTTCAGGAACTTCCTCTACGATATCTTCGCCGTTTCCAATTTTGGTCTCAATATCATTGTGGTAGGTTTCATAGTCGCCTTCAGGATGAAAGTTCTTCCTGTGATATTTGACGTGATACTCGTTATTCTCATCGTACTCTGTGTCACCATCGAGCGTGACTGAGCAATCGACGTGAACAACACTGTCCCGTGTCCAGATTCTGAACATGGTTTCATCAGGGGCAGCTACAGTGGTTTCAATAGGTAATGCCATTTCTAAAATCCTTTCTTCTTTTGTGAGGGTTACGATGCAGAGGCTGTCACTGCAAAGATCGCACCATCAGGTGATATTGTGAGTGCGGCTTCCCTTGACAAATCATTGATGCGGGTGACCGTACTCACATTGCCATTAGAATCAATCTTTCTGATTCGATGATTTTCAGAATCGAATACATAAAGATTGCCGCTGTTGTCGCACACGATTTTTTTGGGATTGTTGAAGCGTGCGGTTTCGGATTCACCGTCCACGTAGCCGGGAGTATCCAGTTCTCCCGCAAAGACAACTGGCTCTAAACCTTCTTTCAGACGCCAGATGACATGTCTTCCACGATCTGAGACATAGATCATTCCGGAAGTGGTTACGGTTACACTGCTGCCGTCGATAACCTCAAGATCCGCAATCTGGACGAAAGGGTCATTCCCGGTGCTACCGACAACGATTGATTCTTGTTCGAATTGTTTGACACGTATTACATTTGGCATTGTTGGTCCTTTTTGGGAAAGGAGTTGTATTATATATGGCAATGATACTCTTATTCAAAAACAGGGGTCTAATTCCTTTTTAATTCCTACAAAAAAAAAGCCCCGCTCAAAAAGCGGGGCTTAAGGGTGTTTCTAAATTGTGTTAATTGCTGTAAATTACGCTATTTCAACACTTTCGAACCCGAAGGCAGACAGTTTATTGATGTCCAATTTATACTGTCTATCTTCATTAATATGGTTTTTTACGAGAGTAAGGCGACGAATCTCGTATTTCAGGTCATTTATCTGTGTATTGACCCTATCAATTCGCCATCTCCATTGGCTCAAAAGTCCTCTGACTGTGTTCAGTTTGGAGAGTGCCTTGTCTTCCTCAGTTTCCTCTAACGACATGAGAAAAGTTTCGCCGCCATCGATCCCATCGAAGTCATCGGTATCGACTCTTGAAGAGGTTGCAGCTGAAAAAGCATTTGTACTGCTGCTGCATGCGCTGTCAATGCTTCGTGTCACTCTCTTGCTGAGCATCTTTTTTTCTTCTTCTTTTCTCAGGATTTCATCAATTTCCGCGAATTTCTTCTCGTATTTGTCGAAATCCTTCTCGAAGACAACCGCCTGTTTTCCGACTTCTTTTTCTGTTTCTTTGTTGAAGTCATGGAGCATGTCACGCATTTGCTCTTGGATCTCAGTGATGTTCCTCTGGAACGGACGCAGTTTTGATTTCTTTTCGTCGTTCCTTTCGCTGTAGATTTTGTCGAGGACTTTGGCATCTTTTTCTTTTTGCTCGATGAAGTCCTTGGAACCTTCGATCAGTTTTTCGTATTCAGAAATCTTGCCTTCGACAGCACCAATTCTTTTGTCGATGGCTTGTTTGATCTCCAATCCGCTTTTCTCGAAGAGGATCCCTATGACCGTCCCTTCCAACGCCGTGGCGCAGCAAATCGGGTCATCCGACGATATTTCAATGGGCTGCAAATAATCTTCCATCTTAAATCTCCTATTTTCAAGGGTTTAGGTTAAGTAAACCCTCAGTGCCCATTTTTGGATCTATCTGAGGTAATGAGCCTATTATACTTAATTAGGAAGGATTTATAAGAAAAAAATGGAATATTTTTGTATAATTAAAAGAAAAAGGAAACCCAAATGGCGGAAAAGAAAATAACAGTCAAAGGCAAAGACCGATGGGGAAAAGAAATAATTGAAGTCCCTGACGGAATCAATCGTACCTTGAAAAAAGAAATCAACAAAGTCCTTCGCTCTTTCTTCGACGGTGAGGGAATGGAGAAAGAAAAGGATCGATGGGGAAAGACAGACTATCCCATCTGGAAGTTTTTCGGCAATATAAAATTCGCCAAGAATCAATATACTATCGACAAACTGGTTCTACCAACTTTGATTTCGTTCTTCAAAGAAAAGGAGTATGATGTATCTGATTTGGAAGGTATATCTCTTGAAGAGGATGACTGTCCCGAAGTGACAGTCGAAGGCGTAAAACTGAACAAATACAAGCAACAACAACTTTACATCAAGGTTCCATTAAGACCGGGCATGAGTTTTAAAGAATCCTTCTCTGAAGTTTGGTGCGATGGCGTTTGGTATGGTGGGAGCACTGAAGGTCAGGCGATCTTGAAAGTTAATTTAGACAAGATAAAAGATACTTTTCAGATATTAGAAGAGTTGGATATGTTTGCATTAGAGAAATTTGAAGAATACCTCGAAGAACATGCTGACGAGTTGGTAGACGAATGAAAAGAAGTGTTGAATGCTATGTGATAACTGCCAGAAAAACCAAGCCACAATCCATATCACAGACAATATCGACGGAGAATATGTCGAAAGGCACTTATGTGCCGATTGTTCTGGAGCAATGATTAACCCTTCCCCTGATGATGTTATTATGATGCCTTTGGCAGTCTTGAAGGCACTCGTCCTTAAAGTTAAAGAAGATTTCGATAAAAAACGGATGAACAAGAAGTGTCCGAGGTGTGGAAAAACGTGGAAGGATTTTTTGGAAACTGGAAAATTTGGATGCGCATACGAGTATGAATACTTTAGAGTAGAACTAACACCATTAATGAAGAAACTACATGATGGCAAGTTCATTCACTCTGGCAAGCTTCCTCCGCAAGCGCAGAATGAACAAGTCAAGATAATAAAAATCAAAGTTTTAGAAGAAGAAATGAAGGAAATGATAAAAGTAGAAAACTATGAGAGAGCAGCTGAATTGAGAGATAGAATTAAGGAAATACAGGACGAGGAGTGATTATTTCTTTTTCTTTCTTTTTGTTTTTGCTTTCTTCAGTAATCTCTTAATTTGTTTTTCTTTAGGCGCAAAAAGCTTATTCAATTCATATTCATTCAACATCTCACCTAATTCTTCTTGTGGCACCAAAACATTCCTGATCTTTTGTCTTTGTCTTTTCAGGACAGAAAGCACTCCGCTCGTTGTCATTCCCATTACTTCCGCGATTTCAGCCATGCTGCATTCATTAAAATACCGCATGATGAACACTTGACGGTATCTGTCTGAAAGCATTCCTAAGATTTTCTCGATCAGGTCTCTTCTCTCCACCAATTTCGCTGGCGTTGGGATGTGCATACTGATCGCCATTGAAGCCATCAGATTGTCAACTTGGATTGGTTTCATTGAATTCAAAGAGATATCTGGGAATTGATCTTTAAACTTGATGTTGTCCAGCTGCTCAACTGTTATTCCAAGTTTCTCACAGATCTGTTCATCGCTAGGTGGTTTTGGATTAGATGGACCAAAGAATGATTGTTTGATAGATTCGTACTTTTTGATGAGCCTTCTTTCGTACCAAGACAGCTTATCTTTTTGGCGGAGAAGGTAAATGATCTTCCATTTGATTCTTTTGTAGAGGAAGGGAAGGAACTTAGGAGACTTCTCTGGATCCCATTCTTTGATGACTTTCAGGAGTTCATATCCGGCTTCTGAAAGGATCTCATCATAATGAAGGATATCCTCGAAAATTTTAGAAGACTTCTGGATATACTTTACCGTGTAGGGATAGTAATACTCGACCAGAACTTTTTCATCTTTCCGGTTCTTTTTCTTGTGATAGTTGTCCCAAATATTTTTTATTTTCATAATTTTTTTTTATACCCATCTTACTCTAATCTATTTCCCTATTATACGATAAATCGTCTTAAATCTCAGAAAAATTTTACCTAAATTTTCTTAGAAGGAATCGGCATTTTTAAATTGAATCTTTGTGATTGTCTGAGAAAGATAAAGAGAGAGAGAAGAAATGGCACATGTAGTTACAGAAAAATGTTCAGGAGCTTGTGATTTTGAATGCACTGATGTTTGTCAAAATGATGCCATTCATCCTACCAAAGAAGAAATCAGGAATTTCGGCTCCGAAAATAAGCAATTATACATAAACCCTGAAAAATGTGATAGTTGTGGCGCATGTGAGGCAATATGTCCGAATGATGCCATATACGATGAGGAAGAACTGCCCACGAAAATGACGAAGTGCGCCCAGATCAACCGTGAATACTTTGAGGAGAACTAACCCATGTTCGCAAACGATATGATTTCTCTCGGCAAATTAGAAATTAAACGCGCAGTAGAAGTAAAAGCAGGCTCTCAAACCACCGGATGGCACATCAATAAGTATAGATTCCCCAAAATTTGGTCAAAAACTCAAGGAGAAAGCGTCAAAGTCGCTGTTATTGACACCGCAATTGATGTAAATCACCCCGATCTTCAGATCCATGGCGGTTACGATTTCGTGAATAATACTGGATTACGGACAGATGCTCCTCTTCATGGACACGGAACCCATGTCGCCGGTATCATTGGTGCCAAAAACAATAATCTTGGCATTGTCGGAGTTGCCCCTAAGTGTAAACTTTATAGTCTTGCTGTCTTAAACGATCAAGGATCTGGAAGTTATGGCAACATTATCCGTGCGCTGGATTGGTGTATTGAAAACGGCATGGATGTCGTCAACATGTCATTGGGCGGTGGCGGTGATTCTAAGGCGTTATATGAGGCTGTACGCCGCGTATATGATGCTGGCATCACAATGGTCTGTGCTGCTGGTAATTCGGCATGGGAAAGAGGGTATCTGGACTTTCCGGGCACTTACAATGAGACCATGGCTATCGCCGCAATCAAACAGAATATGCAGCGGGCTGAGTTTTCGTCTATTGGACCAAACATTGATATCTGCGCACCGGGTTATGAGATCGTTTCCACTACTCCGAGTAACACTTATTCAGCGTACAGTGGGACTTCAATGGCTTCTCCTTTTGTTGCCGGTCTTGTTGCTTTGATGATTTCGAAGCACAGGAGTCTTGGCGGCAGAACTCCTATCAGTGGCCCGAAGGATGTAAGAGACCATTTGACTAAAGTGGCGCACGATGTCTCTTTTGATGGTCAAGACAATTATACCGGTTACGGATTGGTCAATCCGTTGAAGAGCCTTTACCTTACAGACCGTCACAAACTCAGACTCCATCAAAGGAAGTGGGGCCTTGAGATTTACGCAGTGGATGTTAAATTCAAAGAAGATTATTTTTTCAAAGGACGGAGGTTAGCCAAGAAGGGGCAAACAAGAACATTAAGCATTTCTGGTCATGTGTTACGTCGTTTGATGTACGGTTGATTTTTAACGAGGAGCTTTTTTATGGCGTTACGACTGAGATCAGTAACGAAGGAAAATCATGTAGGAGAATATTGGAAAATAGTAAACGTCAATATGAACGTAGTAAACAGGAGCAGCAGAATCAAAATAGCTTTGTACGAAAATCGTATCTCAAGAAAAAGCGGAGGAAATCCACTCGATTATCGTCAATACACATGGGAGGATCTTGAGAATCCTTTTACATTTGACACAATCAACGTGGAGGGGATGGACCCCATAGAAATTGCTTACAACAAAATCAAAAGTTTTCCTGAATGGGAGGGCGCAGAAGATTCATAACAAATTTATCAGCTTATAAAACAACAACTTACGGAGATTAAAGCCACTTCTTTGAGAAGTGGCTTTTTTATCGAGGACTTTGTGATATTTTAATGAATATAACTGTAGGAATGGCAAGGATGTAGATGAGACCGACATGTCTGATAAACACAAGCACCTATTCATTATATTGTTCTTTCTGGCATTGGTGGCAGTCTCATTCTCTATAACTCTTATTCTTGTTATGGGATTTATAAAACCATGAACCTTCAAGAAGTCATACAAAACCATCATTATTTTTTAACACCAGCCTTCGTTTATGATGAAAGCATTCTCCAAGAGAATCTGGAACTGTTTTCCAAAATCAAAGATGATTTTGATTGTAAACTGCTTTTTGCAATGAAATCATTCAGCATTCCGCAGGCTTTGAAATTCATGATTCCTTATGTTGATGGTTTTGCCGCCAGTTCATTATTTGAATCAGTCCTTGCCAGACATGTCAGCGATAAACCAATTCACGTCACATGCCCCGGTCTTGATTTAGACGCCTTTCAAGCTATCAATCAAATAGCGAATTGCATTACGTTCAATTCGATATCACAGTTGAAGCAAATGGAAAAAGAGGCAACTGAAATCGAATGTGGTTTGAGAATAAACCCAAAGATATCTTTTGTTGAAGACGAAAGATATGATCCATGTCGTAAGTTCTCAAAACTTGGGGTATCAGTAAAAGACTTAGACGAATCCCTTAATATTAAAGGCATTCATTTTCACACTAATTGTGAATCTTCTGAATTTAGTCAGTTGTTGACTATCATTCATTACTTGGATGAAGAAATTCCCAACATTCTTGAGAAAATAGAATGGATTAATTTTGGCGGAGGATATTTTCCCACTGAAAGTGAAGACCTTGAGAATCTTCAGAATGCAATCAAATTAATGCAGCGGAAATATGGATTGGAAGTCATAATAGAACCGGGTGGGGGCATCTCTCGTGACGTTGGCTTTATTGCTTCGAGAGTTGTCGATATGTTTAATAGTGATGGAAAGAAGATTGCTGTCCTTGATACAAGTATCAATCATATGCCTGAGATCTTTGAGTATGGTTTTACGCCAGAAATATTGAACAGCAATCCCGATGGTGAACATTCTTATATCTTAGCTGGAAGCACCTGTTTGGCAGGAGATTTATTTGGTGAACATTCTTTTGATAAGCCATTGGGGATTGGATCTGTCGTTGTTTTTAGTTCTGTTGGATCTTATAGTTTGGTGAAAGCGAATATGTTCAATGGAATCAATATGCCTACTCTGTACAGGGTGACACTTGACAACGAGTTAGATCCATTGAAGAGATACAAGTTCAAAGAATTCTACTACCGCTGCGGAGGTACTGAGTATGAGGTTGTTTGAAAAGGAGATTTACATACCGATTCCACAAGAGAGAATAAACCTTATTGAATACTTTCATGAATTTGTGACCCACCAACTTGGAAGTAACGAAATCGCTACCCGTTTCGTAATTACTGAAACAACAGATAAATTCTACAAGTGCGATCTTGGATTCATTGATGGTTGGCAGGAGGCAGAAGTCGATCAGCCGAAGTCTATTTTTTCTTTCCGCAAAAGAGAAAAAGAAAATAAAGATAAATTCAATGTAGTCATGATGATTCCGACCGGAATTGGCGCTGAAATTGGCGGTCATGCTGGCGATGCCAACCCAGTTGCTCAATTATTGGCTTCCGTATGTGATAATCTGATCCTCCATCCGAATGTCGTCAATGCGTCTGATGTGAACGAGATGACAGACAACTCGTGGTACGTTGAAGGGAGTATTTTATCTCGCTTCCTGATGGGGATGGTTGGGCTTCAAAAAAGTTACTCTAATCGTGTTTTAACGATCATTGATGATCGCAAGGACCACCGGATCCCAGAGTTGGTTGTTAACGCGGTCTCATCATCCAGAATCACACTTGGATTGAATTGCCCTATGGTCGTGAAGATGGATCCTCCGATTGGAACTAAAGCTATTTACAGTGTCTCCGGTCGTGCATCTGGTGTTGTGGAAAACTTTGAACGCATTTGTAAAGTAATTAAGAAGTATAAGTTGGCACATGAGGCGATTGCGCTTTCAACGGCGATAGATATTGACAGTAAAGTGTGCGAAGAGTATTATCGGTCAAGCGGCGAAATGATCAATCCGTGGGGTGGTGCTGAAGCAATTTTGACGCATGCAATTTCTACTCTTTTTAATGTTCCGTCTGCACATGCTCCAATGATTGAAACGATGGACGACCCAATGCATTACGGTGTCACGGATCCTCGCATTGCTCCAGAGGCGATCTCGAACTGTTATATGCATTGTGTCTTCAAAGGGCTTCGCAGAAGTCCTCAGATTGTAACTAATCCTAATCTTTTCTGTTCGGACGATGTTCTTAGCGCAGAAGATGTCAGTTGTCTGGTAATTCCGGAGAACTGCATTGGTCTTTCAATTCTTGGAGCAATTGATCAGGGAATTCCAATTATCGCTGTGAAAGAGAATAGAAATACAATGAAGAACAGTTTTGGCAATTATCCAATTGGTAATCTCATTTTGGTAGAGAATTATCTTGAAGCGGTTGGTATTATACAGGCGATGAAGAAAGGCATTTATATTTCTTCAGTTCGCAGACCGTTTACCAGAACCAAAGTGGTCAACGAAAAGTTGGAGGTTAAGGATGGGAAATGAAACTGAAATCCTCGAAAAAAGCAATCCCATTGTGGCGATCATCAGGAAGTTGGGATTGAAATACACTATCACTTTGGCGTCTCTTCTTCTTGCTTCCGGTGGTATTCTTTATCGAATGGGTGCTGAGTTTTTTGAGATGAAGAACACCATCGATAATAACACTAAAATGATTATCGAATTAAAAGAAGAGGTTCGTGAAAAGCATAATGAAAACTTTGGACTCATTGGGACAAATCATGAAGAAATAGCCCGCCACAAAGTAGAAATCAAGCTCATTGCTGGTGTAGTGGAGATCGATGAAGTGTTGTCTTATCTGAGGAAAAACGAAGAAGCGAATGCTGAGTTCCACAAAATGAAAGATGATCTGGCAAAGAAATTAATGGATGAAAAATTCACTAAAGGATTAAAAAAGCATGATTTAGACTTCCTCAGAAAAGGCGGGAAGATCAAGACCAAAATGTATGAACAAAGACAAGCTCCATCGGCGGCAAAATAAATTTGAAAAATTTATCAGAAGTTCATAATTTTCAGTATAATGGGTGTTATGAAAAACTACTGGGATTTGAACTTCAAAGTATTGGCATCTAAGAAACCGGATATTGCTGCTCTGTTGGAAAGGGTTGAGATTCCGGATCATTACGAAATCGTAGAAGCCAAAAATGGATCTCCTGCCTTAGTTTCCACCCAAGGTAAAAGGCATTTTATCAGTAGTGCCTACAACCCCCAAAAACAAGCCAAAAACCAGATAAAGATGTACAAAATAGAGGACCGTGGAGACATTATCCTCTGTGGAGATAGCCTTGGATTTTTGACTCAAGCCATTCACGAAAAGATCAATTTTCGCCATCGATTTTTCATCATAATTCACGATCCTGCGTTACTTAAGCTAACAATGACATATAATAATATGTCAAAGTTGATTTACGACGATCTTGTCCGGTGGGTTGTCGGGGATCTGTATGCAGATGTGTTTATGAATTTCATTGAGGCGAAGCTTTGTGAGAACCTTTTGTTGATTCATAACAAGCCTGTTGAAGAGTTAGATCCTGCTTTTTATATCAATCTTGTCGATAATACCCAGAAGATTTTCTCAACAAGAGTGACCGAATTTAACACTCTTCATAAAGCTGGACGGTTATTCAGAGAGAATCTTCTCAGAAATATGAAATTCCTTCCGCAGTTCCCTCATGCCCAAGAACTGAAAGGACTCCTCAAAGACAGACCGGCTGTTCTGGTTGCTGCTGGACCTTCGCTGGACAAGAACATTCAAGTGTTAAAAGAAAATCAAGACAAGGTTTTTGTTATTTGTGTTTCCACTATACTGAATAAGATTTTGGACTATGGAATAAAGCCAGATATGGTTGCTACTTTTGACATGGGGACAGCGTCTTGTAAATATTTGGAAGATGCTCCTTCGGGTATTCCTTTGGTGGCTGATATGGAAGCCAATCACGAGATTCTCCCCAAATATGATGGTCCTGTTTTCCTGTGGCCCCCTGAAAAGCCTGTTACGAGATGGATAGAGAAGTTTCATGATAACTTTTCTATCATGGCAAAGGGTGCCAGTGTCAGTCATCTTATCTTTCACATGGCTGAATTAATGGAATGCTCTCCGTTAATCATGGTTGGAATGGACTTGGCTTACACTGACGATAAGGCGCATGCAGACGGTTCTAACGCTGCTTGGGGCGGTGACGGATCTCATGCAAGGAATGCCAATGTAAAGATCAAGTCTTGGGACGGAAAGGGCAACATCAAGTCCGACAGCGGATTCCTTACTTTTATCACTCTTTTTGAGAAAAAGATAAGAGAATTCAATGGGAAAGTTGTCGATGCCACAGAAGGTGGCGCTTACAAGGCGGGTGCTGAAAACATTACATTGCAGGAAGCGATTGACACATACTGTTCTTCAGAGTTTGATGTTCAAGCTGATTTGAACAACATTTATACGAATGCTCCAAGGTTGAAGAAAGACTTGTTTAAAGAACAATTGGAGGAATTCGCCAAGAATACAAATGAACTTATGAGCATGTGTGATTTGTCCAAGGATAGCTCCCAAGTGGTTATAAAGGCGGCGAAAAATAGACGTGATATGAAACGGCTGAATAAGAATATGCAGGAAGCCGAAAAACATTATTTAGATCTTGGCAAATATGAAGATCCCAGAGACATTTCTTCCATGGGATGTATCAAAGTAAGACTTGCATTCTTAAGTTTTGTCATGGAAGACTACGAAGGCCACGATAAGTACTTGGAAGTATCAAAGTTATATAAATATAATGCGGTCACATTGAAAGAGGAATTGGCTGATATTAAAGCGATAGTAGAGAGTATTTTAGAACAAATCTGAGAATTAAAAAAGGATCACAACCATATTCTTTGAAGTATATAGTGTGAGCTAGAATTGTCTTTTAACTTTTTATGGTTGTGATAATTATGAACTGGTACAAAAAAGCCCAAGACGTTCAAGATCCAGCGAAACCCAACATCTCATCTTCCCCAGTCATTGAGGACAAAAATGTATATTGGCAGTTCAAATTCCTCAATGCGCCTTTGGAAGTCAATGTCAGCCAAGTTATCCATCGTGCAACCGAGTATCTGAAAGCCCTCAATTCTGCCATTTTTCAAAACACAGCAGCAGTAGAAACAATGCATTCAGGTGGCGGATTGGCAAATGTATCCAGCGAAGACCCTTGGACGATTAATGTTGACTTTCAAAAACTTGAAAACGAAGTTAAAGACAATATTCAGAACGAGCTTCAGCGACTTGAGCGCGAACAAATGTCTCAACTAGGTCCGGAAAGGATGCAAGAACTCCAAGCAAATCCACAAGAAGTAAATGATGCCTTTGTGGAGGAATTGAAAAAGAGAATTCAAGATGAGGTTGTGCGTGAATATGCGCAGGTTTTGGCGCATGAAGCGCAACATAATCTTCAAATGGATTCAACACGTTCCGAAAAAGAAGTAGCCAAAGAGAATATATTAGAAAACGCGAAAGCAATTCTGAACAGAGCACCCGGAGAGGACACAGCGTTAGGATCAGAGATAGAAGGAATGAAAAGTGTGCCTTTGACGAATGAAACCCTTTCGCAATTTAATACAATGTTGCAGAAAGTATTTCGTCATGTCATCAACACTTCTGATGCCCAAACATTGGTTGATGCAGTAAATCAACTCAATCAAATCCAATACATGCCAGAGTCTCAAGCCGAGTCTGAAGCCGAGAAAGCTGAACAGGTCGCATTTTAACATTCAGCAAGAGGTTTCATAATGCCATTCGTGAATACGCAGTCTCTTATTCAGGATCTTAAGAGTGGTGTCATTAGTGAATGCTATGTGGCACAGGATATCTATTTGGACAATTTTTCTATGTCCAAACGTGCTCCCTTTTTAAAAGAAGGTTTTGTTCTTAATGAAACAACAATAAAACACCTGAATAAACTACTCAGAAAAGGTTTCACTAATATCCCTGTCCGTTTTTATGAGTCTTCGAAAGACGAAGATAAGATCATAAAATCAACATCCAAATCGATCAAGATCCAAAGCAATGTAAAAGATATCGTATTAAAGCATTTCCACACCATTAAAACAAACTACATCGACAGCAAAGACAAATTTGAAGAGAACGTCGGTCGCGTTCTAGATAGAGTTTTGTCTTCTGTTATTGCCGACTTAATCCAAAATCCCAATATCGAATTATGCCTTCAAAATTTCAAATCAGTCAATGACCTTGAGGGACATTCCTCAAGAGTTACATATCTTTGCGGTTATCTATTTTTCCACCTCGTTGATTATCTCACTACTGTTGAAAAAAAGTTTAGAAAGAGTGCCAAAGTTCAGCTGAGAGACAACTTACATATCTTGTTAAAGTCTGCCGTTCTTCATGATATTGGCAAACTTCAGCTAGATGACTATTTGATTAACAGGAGCACAAGACTGTCCGACAAAGATCTTGAGGAAATAAAAGAGAAACTGAACAGAAGGAAAAATAAAGATAAAATGTACCGGATGGTAAAGACAATCAGCGATAAAAATTATGTAACTCCCGAACAAAAAGAGATCCTTGAAAAAGACCTATATAACAGAAATGTTCTGACGGAAGAACAGTACAGAAGATTGTCAATGTCACGAGTTGGGAACCTTCTGCCTGAGGAAATGAAAGACATAGAAAAGCATTCATTGAATGGATGGGTTTTAATGTCAAAATGGGACCTTTCTGTACCCAGATCGGTCTCTTTAATGCACCATAAGTTCTTTAATGGCAACGGATATCCTAAAGAGTATCTGGATGGCAGACCTACCCCAAGTGGTAAAAAAATCCCAGTTTTTGCAAGGATTTTAACGATAATTGACGTATATGATGCATTGACATCTGATCGTCCATATCGTGATGCATATCATCCTCTGCATGCCTTGAATATTATGAGGGATATGTACTTCAAAGCGATGTTTGACGAGGATATCTTCAAAGTATTTTTTAGGGTTATAAAACCTTTTCAAGTAGGAGATGAGGTAGTTTTATCGAATGGATATAGATGCCTCATTTGTGGTCAAAATCGATTTACACGTCTGAGACCGAAAGTCGTTGGTATCATTGATGACCAAGGAGAAAAGATACCGGCAACCAAATTAAACAACTATCAATGGAACTTGTTGGATAACGAGTTCAGTGAACTTTACATTACGCGCCACAGAGGAAAAGATATTTCAATGTTCACAAAGGCTGGCGCATACGATCTGAAACTGCACGAGATCCCATGAAACAATTGATCATTGGCTTAGGAACCGGACGCTGCGGATCAAACTCATTCCAAGCTTTGCTCTCCAAGCAGCCCAATTGTACCTGTTTTCACGAACACCGTCCACGACCGGATTGGGAAAACGACGAAAAAACTGTCCTTGAAAAAACAAAGTATTTGATGACTTTGTGGCAGACATATGTAGGAGATGTGGGTATGTACTATCTCTCCTACGTTGATTTTCTGCTGGAGAAGTACCCAGAATGCAAGTTTGTCTGCCTGAAAAGAGATAAAGAAGCAACAATCAAAAGCTTCATGAAGAAGACTCCCGGTCGTAATCATTGGATGGAGCATAACGGCAAATGGAAGAAATGTCCCAACTGGGATCAATGCTTCCCAAAATACAATGTTGAAAGGAAGTTGGATGCACTGGCGGCGTACTGGGAAGATTATTACAAAAGATCGGAAGAATTTGAGAAGAAGTATCTCAAAAACTTCAAGATATTTAATGTAGAAGATTTGAACAATGCGGAACAAGTCGAACGTATGCTGAACTTTTGCCTTATCGAGAGACCGAATGTCGTAACGAATTTGCGGATGAATAAATCATGATCACCATATGCGTTGGCGTCAGAAATCGCACTGATAACCTGCTGAAACACCTGATTGCTTCTATGAATCGGTGCAAGAAAAAAGACCAACTCAGTTTATCTCTATTTGACTGCCATTCTAATGATGTTCCGAATCTCATGGAGACGGTAAAAGAACATTGGGATGGTCATTTTGTTTATGTGAACTCAAAAGACAAATTCACCAGATCATCTTCAATTAACGGGGCAGTCAACCACGCCAAATCGGAACGTATTTTTTTATGCGATGCTGATATGACTCTCCCCGTTGATTTTGTCGATCAACATAATTTATATGTCACGGTTCATCAAGTTTGGTTCCCGATCTGTTTCAGTCTCAATAAAGGTGCGCCTCATAAAATAAACAAAAGCAATGGATTCTGGCGGCATCAGGGACATGGAATGGTCGGCATTATGAGGTCTAAGTACTTTCTACTTAGAGGATTGAGTGAAAAATTCAAGAAATGGGGCGGCGAGGATAATGATTTCTTCACTCGTTGTCGGAAGAAATATAAGATTGTAAGGGAAAACTGCAAAGGCTTATTCCATAATTGGCATCCGATGGATGATGCTTTTAAAAACAAATATTACCAAACATAAAAGAAGGATTCCACTCCCAAAAGTGGAATTATAAGGCTTTATTTTTTTTTCTAACAGGAGGATTGTTATGCTGGAAAAGATTAAGGAAAAACTGTTGCAGTTGGGCGGCAATACCGAGAATGTCTTGGCATTTGCCAAAAGTAAGAAATCGCTGGTAGCAACCGTCGTTGGCGCACTGCTTTATCTGAAGCAGCCCCCGCTTTCACTGATGGTTTGCATCACGATCATCACTGTGGCATGGATTGCCGCGCAAACCTTTATCGACATTAAAGGTAAAGCAAAATGAAAGAAAAAAGAAAGCTCCCCGGACAAGACAAACTGATGCATGGCACCATTTCTGCCATCATTGTCTTTGGTGGGATGGCTCTTTTCGGTAATGGTATCGGAATGGGCGTTGGTGTCGTTCTGGCATCAATTGTTGGTGTAGGAAAAGAAGTTTACGATACCAAGACAGGTGGGAAGTGGTCTTGGGGAGATATCGTAGCGGATGCGGTTGGGATAATTGCTGGCGTCTCAACTACAATGTTTTAAGACAAAAGAGAAACGGAGACTTCTTAATGAATCAAGGAGTCTCCGTTTTTTATTATACGCCGGTAATGTCGATAGCGCGGTAGGTTGCGACACTCTCTTCAAACTGTTTGATACCGTGTGCTCTCCAGTTTGTGGTCGCTGCCAAAACGCCCATGACACTTGAAATGTCCTGCAGCTGATAAGTCACACCGAAGAATCTTCTTCTGAATGTAGTTCCACCAACCAATCTACTTCTTACTCCAAGCTCAATGATTTCATCAGTGCCTACTCTTGCAGAATGGCTTTCTGCCAGAGCTTCTACAGGTGCCCATCCTTGGAATTCTAGAGTTCCGGTAATGTCTCTCTGACCGGTGGTGAGATTTGTGAGTGCCAAACCAACTTCGTCGTTGAATGTATAGTTTCTTTCAAGGTTATTTTCGATATTCACTGAGAATGAACGAACTTCAGTTGAAGCAAAGGTATTGTCTTTGTCGATAGGATCAGGAGAAGTAGCTCTGGGCTGAGACGGACTGTATCCATACACGTTAACATGCGCCCACGTGACGGTGCAATTTGGAGTTGTATAACGTGGAATGTCGAATGTTTCAACTCTCTGTCTGTTAACTCCCCAGACTGTGAGAGTGCCGGTCATGGTTTCCCCTTGAGTTATTGACAGACCAAGGGTTTTGACTTTACATTTCGAAAAGATGTAAGTCCCACCTTCTCCTCTCTCGTTAGCTTGAGAGAATCTTATCAGAACGTCCCCTCTATTAACGAGTTCGCCGCGATTTCTTAGTTCGGTGTTTCGTTTCCTGTCAACGGCATATTCCCATATTGTGTCTAGGAAATCAAAACCGCCATCTATTACGACAGGGAAATTAATATCGCCGGAAGCTTCAATGACGGATTGACGATACATGACGCGGTCAGCGCCGCCATCAATCATGTCTGAGGGGATGAGATCTTGTCTCAGTCCCATATTTGAAGAGGTGAATCGGACAGGAAGGTCAAAGACCTTCGCGAATCCGATATAACCCATTTTGGCAACTTCTGAAGTTGGTATAGCCATGGCTTACTCTTTCAGGGAGTCGTAAATCTGTAGAATGTTGTCAATGGACAACATGCTCATTTCGAGAGTGCATAAAGGTCGTTTTTCGTTAATTTCCTTTATAGACTCTTCGAATTTTTTCCCTTCTTTGGTGACCATGTAAAAGGCAAGAACTGCGAGTGATTTTGGTCCACCAATTTCACATTGAAGGAAAATCTTTTTCTCTTCCGCCAAAGCCTTTTTTATGAGTTCGCAGGCTTGAACGACTAATTCCGGTTGCAGGAGTGGTTTGTTGAATTGGAACCATTCTGATTCCACTAGAGCAGTGTAAGTTGGTTTCTCTGAGTTAAGGGAAATAAACAGTTGGAATTCTTTTTGTAATTCCTTGAATGATTCTGGTGGAGGTGTTTCGCCAATGGCGATCATGTCAGTGATCATGTCAAAACTGACGCCACCTGAATCTCCCCTCTTTTTGATATTCTGAGCTTCCAGAGAGTTTTGGATCATTTCGTCAATATCTTCATCAGGGATTCTGGAGAAGATATGATGTTTAAGCTCTTTGAGAGAGGGTTTGCGTTTGAGATGAGCTTTATAAGCCTTTTGAATGGCATCGATTCTTGCAGGCTTTTTCAGAACGGACTTGAGTTTGCTAATTGTCTGTTCTTCCTTTTCATCTTCCATTTCTTGCACTTTTGCCAGCAGTGCTTGAACCCGTTTGTCATCTTCATTTTCAGTCATTTCAGTTTCACTTTCATCAAAAAGTTTTAATGTACGGCACTTTTTCAAGTGTCAGGTAAACCGTTTCTCCTTCTTGCATAGAGTTAAAGATGGAGTAGATCTCTTCCACGCCATTACGTACCACCTCTAGATGGTCATCAATTTCGATATGGCGCGGATCCATGTAGTTTGGTGTCATTTCAACCTTCAGAATGTTTCCATCGATTCCAACGATTGCTCCAACAACCTCTCCATAGATGTCGATTAGTCGTTCATAGGTCATTTTCATCTTCCTTATCAGATAAACCCAAATGTTAATTAAGGATTCTACAGCAAAATCCTTTTTGAATATTGAAAAAACAAATGAAAAATGTGCCTTTTTTCAAGGATTTAGAGCAAATTTCTTGAATATTTAGAGGATAGGTCCACCATCGTTTCATTTTGAGACCGAATATTTGTAACTGCTTATAAGGTAAAAAGATAATGCCTTTCAAATCTCCAAAACAGGAAGCATGGATGTGGGCGAATAAGCCCGAAACGGCAAAACAGTGGGTTCGGGATTACGGACATGCCGATGGATGGTCAGAATATCAGAAAAAAAAGAAGAAAAAAAAGAAGAAGAAAAAGAAGAAAAAATCTTCAGAAACCAGTTGGTATAAAGTAGCTAAGAAGCGCACAGGCATCCTTTCTATCAGTGGTCCGAACACAAATGAAGTCCTTCAATTTCTCACAATCAAGATGGGAATTAGTGAGAATTTTATTATGCAAGATGAGGACGGAATTCGTTTTATCTCTGCAAACCCTGATCGTGCCACTCGCATCCTCAAGATGAAATTTCCCGATGCTTTTATTGCCAATAAAAGCGAAATGGAAGCTGAAGCATCCTCAAAAGGTCTTATCAAAGTCGCATTGAACGAAAAGACTTTGATTATCGACTTTGATAACACGATTGCTGAAGATAACTTTCCTCAAATTGGCGCTCCAAAACCAAACGTCAAAGAAGCCTTTGAACGCCTGAAGGAAAACGGTTACACAATCAGGATCTTCTCTTGCCGCACTAATCAATTGAGTAACGAAGCGAACCCAGAAGAAGAAAAGGCAAAAATAGAAGCATGGCTTCAGGAAAATGAAATTCCTTTTGATGGCGTTGAGATGGGAACTGAGGGGAAACCGTTCGCTGGACATTATATCGACGATAAAGCCATAGAATATGACAATAATTGGCAAGACATTGTCAACAGGCTGTTAGGAGAATAACAATGCTTGGTGAGGCGATTCATCTGTTAAAACAAGTATTTCCAACGGACAATGAAAGTGAACGTGCTGTTGATTCTCCGGAAGAGGCTCAAAAGATTTTTCTTTCGGCAGCCGAACGGGTGAGGGATGAGAAAATCGTTCCTACCGATATTCAGAAAGCCAGTGATGCCCTGAATGATGATGACAATCCTGAATGGACAAAGGCACGAATCTTTGTCTGGGGTCCTAAGAGTGATGAAGAACTAGCCATAATGCAAGCCGATAATCCGCAGGGAAGTGGAAAAGGTGCGATTGCGGACTTGGTTGAGATTATTAGAACTCGTCAGGAAACTCCGATTGGCGAAGGTGAGGAAATGGCAGAAAAAGAAAGAGATGTCCAGATCGAAGAGAGAGTGGACGATCAAAGCCCTCCCACCGCCAGTAGTAATAATTGGTACAAAATTGCCAAGAAAAAGTCCAAAAAAGGGCCGAAACCGCCTAAAGAATGGTGGGACTTTATGATGGGCGAAGTGAAGAAAAACGAAGATTACAAAGGCTTCGATAAAGAACGACTCAGTGAAATTGTTGGCGGCATCTGGTGGGGATATAAAAAGAAGACTCGTGAGAAGCTGGAGAAGGAATATTCTTGATGCATTGGTATAAACTCGCAAAACTTAACACCGATATTAAAATCACTCCGCTTGAAGAGAGTATCTTCAATCTGATTCGTGATGTTATTCGAGAATACAATCTCGGAACGGTCCCCCGTGTCGCCGGAGGATGGGTTCGTGATAAGGTTCTCGGAAAAGATAGCGATGACATAGATATCTCTTTGGACAATATGACCGGAATGAGGTTTGCCCGTTTCTTATCTCTGTACGCAAGGCGTAATAGAATAGAAGGTGTCTCAAAACCCAAGAAGATTGAAGCAAGACCAGAACAGGCGAAGCACCTTGAAACCGTGACCATGTCCATTTTCGGTCAAAAAGTTGAATTCATGAACTTGAGAACCGAAGGTTACGGAAATGTTCCTGAATTGATGGAAAAGGCTCAGGATGTCGTTGAAGGGAAAGATACAAAACTGAATTTTCTTCAGTACGTGGAGAATGAGAAGGCTTCTCGTATCCCCGATATGGAATTCGGGACTTTGCAAGAGGATGCTGCCAGAAGAGACCTTACTATTAACTCTCTTTTTTATAATTTAGATACAAATCAGGTAGAAGACCCGAATGGGGTAGGGCTTCAAGACTTAGAGACTGGAGTATTGCGTTCTCCAACTGATCCTATGACTATTATGGCTGAGGATCCGTTACGGGCTTTACGGGTAATTCGCTTTTCCTCCAAAATGGGATTTAGGGATATTGACCCAAAGCTCATGGAAGCGTTGAACGATCCTCGTATTCATCTCATCTTTGATGCGAAAATCACTTCTGAAAGAAAAGCAGAAGAGTTGTATAAGATTTTAACTTCACCCAGTCCTGAATATGGAATGCGCTTGCTACATGACACAAACTTAGATGAGAGTGTTTTCCCTCTTCCGGAAGATTTCAGCACATGGGAGATGGACCAACAGTCTCGTTATCACGATTTGAATGTTTTAGATCACACACTCAAAGCGTTGGAAGAACTCAATAAAATCGGCATAGAAAAAGGTTATAGCGAAAGAGAACGATTTGTCACTAATATGGCTGCTTTCCTGCACGATATCGGCAAACTTGATCCTGAAGTCCAAGGTCTTAAAAAAGTCAAAATAGATGGCAAAGAGAAGGAATACAAAATTTACATTGATCACCATCTAAGCAGCGCTGGTATCGCTGAACAATTTATGCGAAATTTGAAAATGTCGAATGATGATATCGACGATATCAAAAAACTCGTCGAGTATCACATGGAATCCCATGAGCATGGCGGCAAACGAAGTGGCGCTCAGTTGGTTAACTTGATTCTAAAGATGGACACTTTGTGGGACAAGATGATCGACATGGGCTATGCGGATGCTCTGGCAAAAGGAATGCCATCTGCGGAACAAATTGCCAAGAAAGATGAATACAGGGCAAGAGTGGAAGCACTTGACCCTGAAAAGCTTTTGGGGATGAAGGTAGAAAGGAAACCTCAACTACAAACCCATCTGAACGGTCATGATTTGCAACAATTGCTTTATTTGCCGAAAGGCCCGGAAGTCGGAAAAGCTTTGGAAGCTCTCAATCAATGGCAAATTAAGAATTATGCATTGAATAACGAATTGGCCTCTAAAGAAGATGAGATGGAATTTGTGACCAGAGTTCTTTATCCGAAAATGGCAGTCCCACTTCTAAATGGCAATGACATTATGAATATTTCACGAGAACTGTATCCCGATAATCCCTTAGGAACAGGAAAAGAAATCGGGAGGATTAAGAGTGAACTCGTGGAAAAACAACGCACAAGAGAGATTACCACACCACAGCAAGCAAAAGACTTTGTTGCAACGCTAATTCAACAAACTCAATCAGGAGGTGTGGCATGAAAAAGATCCTATTTTGCGCTTTCATCCTTCTTTTCCTATCAGGATGCAGTGTCATCAAAATGGAAAAGACCTACTACCAGAGAGATATGCCCAAACCTCCGGTGAAAAAGCAGTTGTCTTTCAAGAACAAAGAAGCCATGGGTGCGGCTGCAACTCTCGGAAATGTCATGATGAACGAGGCGTATTACAAAGGGCTTGAACCTGAAAGCAAGGAAGCCAAGCGCCTTCTGGATATTTCGTATGGATTTATGGACCTTGCTGGTGTCGTATATAAACACACCGCCACTGACTCTACCGAAGCCTTAGATGCTTATTTTGAAGAGACTCAAACGAAATTTGAGTCTGCTCTGGAAGAGAAAGACAAGAACATCCACAAACTCGAAGAGGATGTTCAAAATAATCTGGTGGCGTTGGCAACAAAGACCAAAATCATTAAAGACAAAGAAGCGGAAATGATTGCCAACAATGGCAAATGGAAAGCCAAATGGGGCAGTGTTGTTTACTGGTTCTGGGTCTTTGTTATTGGCGGCGTTATCCTCCTGATTGTTGGTGGCATTATTCAGCTGCAGACTGGGATTCCGGTTGTTACAGGTCTTTTTGGCGGCTTGAAGATGGTCTTCAAAGCATCTAAGCAGACAATTGCTGGTATTCAGGAAGTCAAGAAGACATTGAAAGAGCAAATCTCTAAAGCCAAGACTGATGAAGAAAAACAAGCTTATGAAAAGTCTTTGAAACATATCCAAGAAACTTTACATAAACATCATGATGAAAAAACAAAACATTTCATCAAAAAGGCGAAAGCCAAGTTCAAAATATAAGGAGCAGAATCATGGCGAGTTGGAAAGAAGATCTGATAGACAAATTGATGGAAGCTGGAATCTTGCAGGTAGAAGAACCGATGTCAGAAGAGGTCGGCATTCTGAGTGAAGAAGGCGAAGGGGTTCCATCTTGTCCTTGTGGTCAAGGTCATGGTATGGGAGGTGGTCTCGGCATGGGACCCGGACCTGTTGTAGAAGACGAAGTGGTCGAACTTCTCGAAACACCAGAAGAGGATACTGCTGATTTGGTGAAAGATGAAACGTCACCTGAGGAAATGGAAGAAGGCTCTTTCATGTCCAAGAAAATCGAAGTCGAAGTGAAAAATGGTAAAGAAGAGGTAGTTGTCGAAGTCAATGACAATGGCGACATTACCACTCAGAACTTTGAGGATGTTCAGGAAGCACTTGAGTTCTTCAATTTCCCACAGGATCGTGACCAGATTCGCAATGAAGGTGACGAACCTGAAGAGGAAGAGGCTGAAGAAACTGAAGAAGAAGAAACTGAAGAAGAAACTGAAGAAGAGAATGGCGAAGAAAACGGTGACGAAGAGGACACCGATGTCGAGGACGCTATTTTAATCGAGAAATAATTATGTGGTATAAATCCGCAAAAAATGTCCAAAAACTGACCAATATTGAAGAGTCTTTCGATGCCAGTCTTGCTTTGATTGGACCGAATGGAGAAAAGCTCCATACGGACCAGCATCGAAATTCCTTTTGCTTCGATGTGGCGTCAACGGACAGATACGGTAACGCATATTCTATTGACATTGTCATGGAGTGCGGATGTGAAAAAGATGAGGCTTATATCATCTCAATGATCATCCAGCATAAACAGTTGGGCGGTCTGGTTTACCAGAACTATTGGTATTTTGAAGACGAACAACTCACCTACGAGGTTTATTTCGAGATTATTACGAGAGCCATCAAGGTGAGAGATACGATTGAAGGGAATCGTCTGAATACCGTTATGGTTAAGCCAATGATGTGGCATGCCCTTCATGACATTAAGGGTCAATTGGAGAAACCAAGACAGCATACGATTCCTTATTTGCGGCAGGATCACAACATCAATGAGAATAGAGGTAAATTGATGAACAACTTTGTGTTCCTGAGACCTCACAGAAGGATCGATGTGGATGAAGAAAAACAATTAAGAGAACCAGAGCAGATATTGAAAAATTTCGTTACCAAAGGCAAGGAGCGCAAAGACCTATTTGGAGAGGATGCAATATGATCTCAATTCAATCGTCAGACAACATTCTGTCACGTACCCTTCATCTGCAGGACAAGAAGGCTGATGGAATCCTAACTGAAGCCAGTAAAGAAATGGATGAAATCGGGAAGAAACTGGAAGAAGAACTCCAGATTGAAGGCGTTCGTGAGTATTTCAACAATGCTTACGAGGCTTTTCTGGACTCTGAAGAAATCAAAAAAGTTGCAGATGACACCGACAAACTAAAGAAAGAAGCCTTTGCAGCCGCAGCCGCAGGCGTTTTGAGGTCTATCGGCGGTTTTATCGCCAAGAATCCTCAGATTGCGATTCAGATTTTAAGTACTGTAGGCAGCACGTTAGGCTCTCTTGGTTTTACACAATCACAATCATCAATCGAGACTGCTTCCGGTCAAGTTACTCAAGAAATGGAGCAGAGGACTCAGCAACAAGAACAACAGCAGGACGCAATGGAACAACAAGGGCAGCCAGAAGTGGCTCCCGAACAACCGATGTAAAATGGAGCAACAATGCAGAATTCAGCGGAGTTTTTATATTTCCGCACCAACAATTACTTGCTGAGCGGAAATACTGAAAGAGCTTATGTTTTTGCCAACTTATTGAAACAGGAAATGGCGGAAAAGGATTGGGAATATAAAGATTTCCTTTCTCCCCGTCATGCAGAAAATGCGGAAACAGTAATAAGCAACGCTATCTTAGGAATAGTGTTAGAGAAAAAAGAGTCAGCAGATCAATTTAAAGAAATCAAAATACCAAAGACAACCAGAGTGAAGAAAGAAATAGAACTGCAGCAAATGCTCTTTGATAACAATGATCTCCTTTCCGAAGCATGGGGAAGGAAGCTGACGTTCAAAGGGTGGGAAGATAAGACCGATGTGGGAAAAGTTGATCTTCTCTACAAGGACGAGGAAGATAACTCTATCGTTCCCATCGAACTCAAGGATGAAGCGGCAGACCACAAAGTGGTCTCTCAGATCCTTAAATACGCACTTTATTACCGAAAACTGTGCATTTATAAGCTCTGGGATTGGGTCAATCCTGCCGTGGTCGCTGCCGGATATGACAAGTACTCAATCAACAGATTAAAAATGGAAGGAGTCAGGACTTTCATTTATTCCTACAACAAGAAACTGAGATTGGAGGAAGTGTAATGAAGGTTCTGATAACTTGCAAACATTGCAGTAAGATGAACTCGATTGAGAAAGGGCATCTCCATATTTGTTTCGCCACTGGTGAAATCGTATGCTGTTGCCCGAACTGTAAAAAAGAGAACAAAATGAAATTTGAACCTAAACAACCGAAGCTGCCAAGGATTGGTATTTCTCGGAGATGACCTATGTGGCATGTGAAAAATGAAGGCGCTGGTCCGATTGTACTAACGAGTCCAGACATCAAGATAGAAGCGAATTCTGTAATGGATTTGGACAAGGTTGCGGATCGCGCTACTCTGGAACGTTCAAGAAGTCTTACGGTAGCCTTGAACAAAGGTTATCTGATCGAATTAGAGAAGACGGTAGAACGAGTAGAAGAAAAAGTTGTTATACAGAAGCAGGAAGCTCCTCCGCCGCCTCCTCCAAAAGACATGACTAATGATTTGAATGATGCGAAAGCGGAAATCATTAATCAACTGTCTGATTTAATAAATAAACAAAAGGAAGCCCCGCAGGATACAAAGGTTGATGCGGGAGTTACTCTGGAAGATTTGGAAAAGTTCCGATCTTCCCTCGTTGGTGAGGTTAAAGAAATAGTCAAAAGCAATCCGGTTGTTGTTGAACAAGGGACCGCCGAAGGGAAGGTCCAGAGACCGCAGAATGTAAAAGTAGTAGATAAGGATGAATTGGAATTGCGGAAGGGATTTGTCGCGGATGTCGCCAAAGAATTCAAAACGGAAGAAAAAGACTTTGGTAAACAATCTAAAGATAAATCCAATGTCAATGAATCTGTCGATGAACTTGAAGACTTGTTAAAATAGGAGATTGAAAATGGCAAAAGCTTTGGATTGTGGGACCGCCAATATTTTGGCAGCATGGGAGGAAAAGGGCGAAGTCGTCTTTAAGCAGGAAAGGAATGCGTTTATTGTCATGGAGAACGAATCCTTTTACGAAACGCTTCTCGAAAACAACAGCGCCAACTACATCAAGCGTAATGATCAGCTTTACGTGATTGGTGAACAGGCGCTGCATATGGCACCTTTGGCGAAAGTCAAGGCACGTCGTCCAATGGCAAAAGGACTCCTCAACAAAGAGGAATCTGAAGCCTTGGCAATGTTAAAGATTATTTCGACGGCAATGGTTGGCAAACCTTCTTATGAAGGCGAAATGCTGGCAATCACGTGTCCTGCGAATCCTTTGGATAATGACCAACTGGATAATACTTTTCACAGTATGATGATCCAATCCTTCTTTACTGATCAAGGTTTTGAAACGAAGGTCATTAATGAAGCCGTCAGTTTGGCGTACCATATGCGCCCAACGATTCAATCAGAGGAAGGCGAGATGCCGGTTTCCGGTATCAGCATGAGCTTTGGTGGCGGCATGACCAATGTCGTCGTCATGATGCGCGGCATTCCTTTTATTCAGTTTTCTATCGCTCAAGGTGGCGACACCATCAATAAACAGGCTGCGGAAGTGGCAAACATTTCTGAAGAGAAAATGTGCATTTTTAAGGAAAAGAACCTTGATTTGTCCGAAGAAATGCCCACAGATCGAAGATTAGCAGCCCTCTCAGTTTATTACAATAAACTGATGGAAACCGTCGTAAAGACTGTCAAACAAAGACTTGCGGAAAATGAGGATGAGAAGATCGAGGATCCTTGTGACATTGTTATTGGTGGTGGAACGTCACAGGCAAAAGGATTTTTGGATAAATTTACGAAAGTAATAGAGAAGAGCGGTATTGGAGTTCCTGTCAAAGACATTCGTCAGGCAGAGGATCCAATCAAAGCCATTGTTCATGGCACGCTGGTTATTTCGACATTGGAAGAAAAAAGAAAGCAGAAGCAAAAAGAAAAAGAGATGGTCGAAGAGAAAAAAAAGCCCGATCCGCCTAAACCAAAGACGGATATGAAAAAGGTCGTTACCAACGATATCGAAGACATCCTTGGAGAATAATAAATGTCCGTTACCATTCAATTCGAGCCGACAAACAATCCGGCTATCACGAGTGCGAACTTATACGAAGCGAACACTCCCGGTGGTCTGTTTGTTTATAAAGTGTCATTTGTCATAACGCCTACTACGTCCAGCGTCACGTACATTAGTGGTGTTACGTCGAAATACTACTACTTGACCTTTGTCAACACTCTGGGGCAGGAATCAGATCCATCTCCAATTGTGTCTGGTGCTGGCGGCGAATTGACGGTAACGGGTGATATTATTGGGTATTCCTCGGTTGATGAAGTCAATTTCGTTATTGCACAAGCGTTGACTCAAGGAACCGCCGATCCAACATTCGGAACGACACCGGTTCCCTTGATCAATATGGGAGAATTACCCACCACGACCGTTCAGAGACCCGTTATCGAGCAGTATATCAAGAATGCGGATACTGTCATTGACGGGTATCTATCTTCCATTTATGACATCCCTTTGCACCGTATTGTCAACGACGAACAGTCCTTGACCGACAACACTTTGACTGGAAGTAATATTCTGAAGTTGACAAACACTGCTAGAATCATGATCGGTGATAAAATCCTTCTAATGGATACTGTTGGAAGTGTTTATGTCGATATTCTTTTAGTTTATGATCGTACAACTGTTCAGTTAAGTGAAGCGGTCACAAGGGATTTTACGATAGCGAATGGCGCAAAAGTTCAGATGTTGAGGTTCCCAGATCCAATTCCGCTGATTTCGGCAAGGTTGGCTGCTGGAAACCTGTATGACAAGTACTTCGCTGCACAACAGTCTCCGAACATGTCCGATTATGGGGACACATTGAGGAAGATTTCTTATACACATTTGAATAGCCTTCTGAATGGACGTGAAGTTCTTATTGGTCAGACAAGAACCGGTAAGCGTTTCTACAATCCTGAACTTCTTGACACTCAGGTGACTTCTGCGCCTGATAGAACAATTGACTTATTATGAGATTATAAATGGGAACTGAACCTGAAGCTCCATTTGAAGTTGTGTGGGTAGGTACTCAAACTCGGCCCAATGTTATTCAGATTGAGGCTCAAGGGAATGGTGAACAATCTTTCTATGAGTTTGAATTTGAGTCGCCATCTGCCCTTAAAGATTTCCAAAGCAAAGTTGAGGCTATCAAGAACTCTGATGCTCCTGATAAGGAACAACAATTCCAGTCTCTTATTGATGAAATGAACAAATCGGCAAGAGGAGATTTTGAAGTGATATGGGTAGGAACTAAAACCCAACCAGACACCCTCCAAGTCGAAATCAGGAGTAAAGGGAATTCTTCTTTTTACGACTATGAGTTTGCGTCTCCTTTTATTGTCCAAGATTTTAAAAATAGACTTGATGCCATTAAAAATTCAGATACTCCCGGCAAAGGCAAAAGATATCAGGCTCTCCTCCAGAAGATGGAGAATGCATCTAAAGGCAAGTACGAGAGGCGACGTGACATTAAGAAGAAAGTACAAGCCCAAGTCATACCTGAAAGAAGCAGAGAAATCGCTGGTAAGATGACGGCTGAATTCTATGAGAACGAAGACGATCAGAACTTCAGCAAATGGGTGGTCAAGGACACAGAAGGCGTTTTGGTTGAAGCGCTTTTGAACGAGCTTTTTCCGGAAGGTGATTACATTTATGAAGATGTGTCCAGTGAGGAATATGGAGAAAAGCTTATTAAAATGATTAGGAACATTGGTCTGGAAGATACCGAAGACGAAATATATGCGTTAAATGCGGGAATGAAAAAATGCGCATATACGGACTATTCGGATATCAATCTGCAGAATTTGCCTAAAGACACATTGATCAAACTTCTTTTGGCGATTATGAATGAAATTCCGATCAATGAAGGGGAACGGTCAGAGCTTGACGACATGTCGAAACGTATTAAAGAGATCATTGATTCGAGAGAAGATTAATGGCTACTGGTATTCGTGCATTTGACAAGGTTTATCGCGATTTTTTATTCGTTTATGATGCTTTTAAGCGAAATGCTCTAACGTATGATGAAGACCTTTTTTACTTTGAAAAAGGGGATGGAAAGAGCATTCTGTACACAATGAAAAAGACTATAGACAATCTTGATAGTGTTAATCGTGCATTAGAAAATGAAAAGCAAAAAAACAAAAGCTGGTGGCATAAATTCGTCACTTATCTACAAGGAAAAGTACGAAGTGGACACTATGCTTTTTGGGAACTTAGAGCAACAGCAATGAAACTTTATAACACTTTGAAGTCAAACGTCATATCTCGTGATGGTGATGTTTTTTACTTCAAAAGTCGTAATGGGCGTCAAGTTCTCTATGAGTTTAGAGGTCTTGTTCTAGAGTTAGACAAGGCTTTGAGAGAGCTTGAACATCAAGCTTACAAGGATCGTCCTTGGTGGGAAAAATTAAATGATATTCTTTGGGCACGGGTGCCATACTGATGGCTGATAATCAAAATACTTCAGGAAATTCTAAGATCATTGGGAAAAGGACTGTTTTGAAAAAGTCTGAAATCCATCCTACAAAAGAGTTGGCAATGAGGAAAGCAGTCAAGAAAAAAGGTGACGAAAATGAGATCGATGAACTCATGGAACAAATCGCATCCTATATCGTGGGTGAATAATGATACAAGTACTTGAAAATTTAAGAGACCGAATCATTCAGAGAATTTCTGCAGCTGAGTCTTTAACTGCTAATCTCTCTACTGGTAGTAGAATTGTGAAAGTTCGTGAAGCTCGGAAATTCGACACAGGACAAGATGTGGTTGTACGTAATCATGAACTTGGCGAAGGCTTCACAGTTGAAAGAATTGTTGACAAGAACACCATTGAGTTAGATCATGACGCCGCCCATGACTGGCGTGTCGCAGATGAGGCTCAGTTGAATAAGGCTTTCGGTCATAACTATCTGAAATATGTTATGCTCGGAGACCAAGAAGTCATTCCTTCCTATCCCTCAATCACTCTTGAGGGCGATAACAAGACAATTGATTGGATTTCCATTCCCAATACCACCGATGAATTTACCGTGACTATTTCCGTATATGTTCTTGAAGACAATACTGAAGAGTCTTACAAGCTTCTTTTGAAATATACATCAGCAATCGAAGAGATGCTGATGAACGATCTTCACCCCGATATCTCTGCTTTGGATCAAGATCTTACAAACGATATCGCTTATGGAGACACTTTGGTTACTGTACCAGATGCGACCGTTTGGAATCCTGATGAAGTTATTGTGTTTGACAGTATTTCAAACAGAGATGTCAATGAAGTGAAAAGAATTGTGGATACTACCACATTGGAGTTGAGAAGGGGGTCTCATTTTAACTTCTCAGCATCTGATGATCTGGTAGCCAAAAAACTTTTACGATATTTTTACGATTCCCGTGTAACGAACATCACTTATGGGTATGTTCAAAAGGGAAGTTCTTTCTTGAAAGCCAGTCAACTCAGTTGGTTTATAAAGGAAGAGAGAACGCGACTTCAGCCTTGTCAGTGGTTGGATCGTCCGGGCTTTTTGCCCACCTGAATCTGAACTTGAATCTAAGGATCTGAAAATGAAAGTTTTGACAATCTCTGATTGTCCCTCTCCTCTCGTCCGGAGTGGGTTGTCGCGGGTTCATCGGCATGTTATAGATGCTTGTCTTGAAAAGGGTTATGATGTTTTAGCGGGGTCTTGGTTTTGTGACCCAAGTGTTCATCGTTATAAAGACGTGTCGTTGCTGTCTTTGCGTAAAGACACTAACAAAAGTCTTGTTGATCTTTATGAGGTGATAAAGGAACATTCTCCGGAAATTATTATCACAATGGGTGATTATTGGGACTTTCTATATATGAAAGCCCTAAAAATGAAGTTCCCCAATAAGTTCCGGTGGGTACCGTACTTAACGGTAGATACAGAACCAATAAACGAGAAAATGGCAGATTTATTCTCGTATATGGACGAGGTTTTGGTCCCGACGAAATGGGGCGTTGAAGTAGTCAAAAAGCACAATAATAACGTCAGATATGTGCCTTATGGAGTAGATGAAAACTTTTTCAGATTTTCTGAGGAAAAGCGAAAAAAAACTAGAAAAAACAAGGAACTAGACGGATTTTTCAGAATTATATCTGTTGCAAACAATAGTGAACGCAAGCATTTACCGGAAACGCTCCGGACGATAGCAAAATTTTCAGAAAATAAAAAGAATGTTAAAGCCTACATCCATACAAACATCGGATCCAACTTCGGTTATGATCTGAGGCTTTTAAGAGGAAGGCATAAGTTAAACCAGATTGTTGAGTTTGCACATGATCAAACTACAGTCTTGAATGGCTGTGATGATGATCAGTTAAATATGGAGTACAACTGCTCAGATGTTTTTCTTGCAACATCGAGCAATGAAGGCTTTTGCCTTCCGGCTTTGGAAGCCATGAAATGCGGGTTGCCGGTTGTTGCAGGCGACCATACAGCATTTAAGGATCTGATAAAGAGAGGAGTTGGATACCGTTACAGGGCGATACCGACAACTCATGTGCTTGAATCATTGAAATATGTACCTGACTGTGAAGATGCCGCAAAGAAGCTGAATGTCATTTACGATAAATGGTGTTCAAAAGGGCTTCGGGAAACTGAATTGAAATGTGTTAAGTTTGCTGAGAAATTTACGTGGACAAAAACAAAGGAAAACATCAAAAAGATTTTAAATAGTAATAAAAAAAGGATATTAATTCCCACTGAAACCCTTGTTGGAGATTCAACTATCGCGGAGGTAAAACATGTCGGTACTTACAAAAGCACAATATGAGGTGATTTCAACGAACTTGGGTAACCAATGGGCCAAGTTCAAAGAAATCGGAGAGCTTGCTAACGACGCTCTGGTTTACGTCGTGCAACTCAATGAAGTCGAGCCTGAAATCGACATGCTTTTCGATTTCTACCCACACAGCCTCAAGTGGGGGCTTTCAAGAATTAATGAATGGCGTCAGGTTGTAACATCGCTGCAAAGTCACGTAATCAATCGCTCAGGACTTTCGTTGAATGATTACCTTGCTGCAAATAACATTAAAGTAACTGAAGACTTTGCGGAACTGTCGTCTGGTTTGGGTTTCCCGATTGACCCATCACACATCCAGTAACCCATTTGAATCTGGAACCTAAGGAGGTTAAGATATGGCTGTTCCTGTAACACCTACCGCCCAGATGGGTTATGTCGGATTCCTGCAGTTGCAGAGTTGGGGACTGACTACCACGCAGTTTCCTATTAGATTTACTTCATCTGATCTGAACATAACTCAAGCAGTCGAAGCTCCTGACATCATTGACGGTCGCGTTGATAGGACCGTCTATCAGTTAGGGCCGATTGAAACTGAGGGTACTGTTGAGTTCCCTATGATCATCGATGCTTCTGGTGATTTTATCGATAGTGTTTGGCAGATTGCTACAAGACGTGACAACCGTGAAGGGACTGACTTTTCCGGTGAACTCATTCACTTTGGCGATATTGTTGTCAAATACGTTCAAGGAAGAACATACCTTTTCAGGCGCTGTAAAGTTAATTCGCTGACCATTAATGCTGCTCAAGGTGATCGTGTTAATGGTACGATTGGTTTCTGGGGTACGACTCGTGAAACCACGGCAACTTTGGCGCTTCCTAATTACCTGTCTCCTGCGCGTACACTCACGTGGGATCAGGTAAGAGTATATGGGTTCCAAGGAACAACCGCTCCTGCGGATCCAAGAAACTCTGGCACCTTCTCCACTCAGAATGTTCGTTCGATTTCAATTAATATCGAGAACAATCTGAGCCGTAACTACACTTTTGACCCTGATGCCGGTCTCTTCCCCAGTAACATCTCAACGGGCGTTCGTAATGTAACGGGTTCCCTTGAGTTCCAAGGTTGGGCACCTACAGAAGACTTGGCAGACAGTAACTCTCAAAGGTGTACCTCTGAAGAAACAATTCGTTTTGACGTATTGAGTTCTTGTGAAGCTGGCGATGCCACCGATGTTACCGTAGCGTTCAACCGTCAGATGTACGGTGTTGTTTATCAGCACCAAGACGTATCGAGCGTAATGGATGTGTTCACATCTACTGTAAATTGGCAGGCATTTGCAATTGAAGATGACAACCATGACAGCGTTGATGGCGATCAGCCTTATCAGGCTCTTGACATCACTGGTGTCTAATTTATTTGAACATTTGAAAATTGATTTTGAAAATGGAGGTGAAAAATGGCTGGTGTTTTTGCATCAAATGAACTTATTGACGTTGAAATCAGATATGTGAAAACTGATGGTTTTGGTGCTCCTATCGTCATATTCACAGACGAAGAAGCCCAAAAACATGGGGACAAAGTTGAGACCATAAAAACATCATGGTGCGTGTTGGATTGGAGAACTTCCAATGACATGACACGTGAAGCGATGACTTTCAATTCAGCTACTGGCGAACCGTCTCTTGATATCTTTAAACTCCGCGAATTAAGAATCAAGAAATGTCTTAAGAAGTGGGATCTTAAGGACGCCAATGGTGCGCCGGTTCCGTGTAATGAACAGTACATCGACAAACTTCATCCTGTCATTGCTTCTACGTTAATCGAGTCTTACAACGACCTTACAATACCGACTGACGAAGAACAAAAAAACTAGTATTGGAGGTTCGTGATTTTTACAACCCCAAAAAGAAGAGTACGGGTCGCGTTCCTCCTTCGATTATTATCGAGTACATATTGGCAGAAAAATTTGGATGGTCATTGCAAGAAATTCGTGCATTGAGTAAACAAGATATAGAAAATTTGTTTTTAGTGATGGCGGAAGAAAGAGAAGCCACGCGGATTGAAACAAAAGAAAATAAATAGGGAATGCACAGACATTCCCTATTTTTTTAGGTAGACATCATGCCTGAAAACATCGAAAAAAACATTAATCTTAATATAAATGCTCCTGACGTAAAGCAGGCTATGGCTGAGCTTGAAGGCGTCCGTGACGCAACAAGCGCCACTAAGAAGGAATCTGCCTTACTTCAGAAAGAGCTTGGCACTGTTGTCAAAGAATTTCATTTATTGGCTAGAAGTGGCAAATTAAGTAAATCTGAAATGGCAGCCTTTGCCAAAGCCATGGACAATGCCAACAAATCAGTACAAGATTCAGTGAAAGAAGTTGGCAAATTAACAAAAGCATACAAGTTTGTCAGTAATGGCGTTAAGAAGCTTGGCAGCGCATTTAAGGGTTCTAAGTTAAAGTTGGCAGGTTGGAGTGCAGCCCTCCTCGCATCCTTAAACCATCTTTCAAGTTACAGTAAAGAAAGTTTATCCGCTGGTCGTGTCACAAGCATGCTTGGCGGCGACATGGTCTCAACTCAAAAGAATGTTGAGGCAACTGGTAATGCCCTTGGTATGAACCGTAAAGAGTCCATGGCACTCTTTAATGAGTTTGCACGGGGCGCTACAACCATCAGTGGAAGTGATAAACGCTTTGCTCAGATGGCGAATACTCTTGAATCGCGTCTGGGTCCGAATATCGAAGAAATTAAGAAAGGAATGGCAGACCTATCAGCGCTTTACCAAAAGAACATGGGTCTGGCAAGTGCAGTAGAAAGCGGATTTGATGCTGGCTCAGAAGCAGGAATGGGCTATTACATAATGTTGACCAAAGTCGAGGGGATGAGTCATCAACAAGCCCTTTCGATGATGGAAATGGCTAATGGTTTTAGAGAGTTAACAGCAGAAGAGGTTAAACAAAAAGCAGAACAAGAAGAAAACATCAGAACACAACAGGAACTTGAGGCCGCGCTGAAAGATGCTGCTCTTGTGATTACAGAAATATTGCAGCCTGCTTTGAAAGGAGCAGCAGACATTGTAACATGGGCTTTGGGCAAATTTATCGAATTCAAAGATGACGGCATTTGGGCTATCGAGAAAGCAGTTGGACATCTAAAAAGAGGTCTTGGACTTCTTGCTGAGCCTATAGCTGCTGTTCTTAAAAAAGCCTCTGGTATTCCAGTTGTAGGAAAGTGGTTCCAGAGTACAGCGGATAAAGTTTATGATTACGCTGATGGTCTGAGGGACGCTGGCGCTGCACAAACTTTACTTGCAGATACAGAATACGAAGCCAAAAAACAAGCAAAAGCAGCGGCTGCAGCAGCCAAAAACATGAATAAAGGAACTAAAAAATCAGCAGAAGAAATAATCATCCAGAGGCGTAAAGAGAGCCAGATGCTGGCTCTTATAAATAAGCAACGTAAAGAAGATAAAAAACTTGAAACTTATGACAAGGCAACTGATGTAGAAAAAGCATGGGCCAAAAAAAAGTTAGAGTTGTTATATAAACAATCAAAAGCAAGGAAGGAAAGTTTTGATAAACAAAACACTGAATATCAGCGAATAACACAGTTGGCAAATGCCACAGCAGAAGCAGAGGGTGCGTCTCGTGAAGCTCAGATGTCTCAGATACAGCTTCTGGCTGCTATCGGCGGTAGTGAAAAAGAAATTTTGGAATTAGCAAAGGGCGTTTCTGCTTCTTATGATAAAGAAATTGCTCAATTAGAAAAAGTTAAAAAAGCAGAGAGTGACCGTTTGGCTGCAACAGTGAAGGACCAAGAAGCAATCTTAAAAGAGATGCGGGCTATGGGAGAATCACAAGAGAAGATTAGAGCAAAAGAAGAGGCTATAAAAGTCTTAAAAAAATCGGAATTAAAAGTACAATCAGACCTCAATAGAGCAATTGATGTAAAGAAATATGAAAAGATACAGCAGGTGATGACTGCAACTTTGGCAGGCTTAGAGAAACAAGCACAATATGCCTCTTCTATTACAAACTTAAAAGAAGCAGAAATGTCATTGCAAGAAAAGTTGTATTTTGGTGTCGGCGCAACATTGAAAGCGCGTTTAGATACAGTTGCTGCTGTCGAGAAAGAAATAGCTGTAAAAGATAAAATGATAGCCGAAATGAAGAGAGAGGCTGCGACACAAAAACAAGGAAGCGAAGCACATAGAGAGTATTTGATTAAAATCAATCAGATGGAAACTGAAAGACTTAGTTTAATAAGTAAACAAGTTGATTTGACAAAAGAACTTCGAGAAGGTTATCTTTCCGCTATTGAATCATTTGAATATGGCGCTGGTGAGTTTGATAAGATTATTGCCAAACAAGATTTCGGTACAAGACAACTCATGGAACGTACCGGAATGGCTGGCGCTATGGCATTAGGTGGAATGGGACAAGGTCTCCAAGCGCCTCAAATGCGCTTCCGTGCCGACATGGGCATGGGTGGTGCATTGACTGGACAAGCAGCTACGCAAGATCAAATTAGTAAAATGTATTATGGTGGCAAAGGAGTCGGATAT
>Ga0180437_10001379_pt1 | contig 41904 bp, 57 predicted proteins | sample SS_ome_4_FD_132410 | JGI IMG/M metagenome (GOLD analysis project Ga0180437, IMG submission 132410) | Hypersaline lake sediment archaeal communities from the Salton Sea, California, USA - SS_3_D_1 metaG | ecosystem: Environmental > Aquatic > Non-marine Saline and Alkaline > Hypersaline >...
GTTCGCCAGGTATATGTACGTCCCATCGCCCCACACGCCCAAGCCATACCCGCCGTCATCAATATGTCCTACGTTGGTAAACGTCGTGCCGTTGAAGGTGTAGGCGCGCAGACCATCATCGTAGTTCGCCAGGTATATGTACGTCCCATCGCCCCACACGCCCCAGCCATTTCCGCCGTCATCAATATGTCCTACGTTGGTAAACGTCGTGCCGTTGAAGGTGTAGGCGCGCAGACCATCGGAGTGGTTCGCCAGGTATATGTACGTCCCATCGCCCCACACGCCCAAGCCATTTCCGCCGTCGTCGATGTGATCTAAATGGGTGAATGCACTTCCATTGAACGAGTAGGCGTGGAGTCCGCCATAATTAGCAAGATAGATATATGTACCATCGCCCCAGACGGAATAGCCATATCCCTGGAATTCCCTGTGTTTATCTCTTAACTGCATTGATGCAAATAGTTCTTGCGTTACAACATTTGCAGAGCCATCAATATCCATATAGCATCGAACAGGCAGGTCGGGATAGAAGTCGAAGTCTGCTATTTGTGAGAAGAACCGTGTCGCGTAGTCGCCGCCGTTGGATAGGTTGGGGTTTCTCAGTTGCACCTCGTCGCTATCATCTGCACCTGCTATGACAATTTTCTGGGAATACCTATCAAATGAGGCCAATGTGCTATCAATGCTGAGTGTAAAATCCGCATCAACTGAACCGTCAGTTATATAGCTCGTTGAATTACTTTCAAACCCTGGATCAGAGAATAGGTTTTTCGTCACAAAAGCTGTGTTACTTACCGTTTCATCAGCATTAGGATCGCCGCCTGCGCCATCGTCTATCGCCATACTCGTAGATGATGGATCGCCATCAACACTGGCGAAGACAATATTTGCAGATGCATCATATACAGCTACCTCATCATTATCAGCGAATGAATTATCCGCTCCGCTTGCCACGGTCAGTGTGTCCTCTGTAGCGCCATCTGTTATAGCCGAGACTGTCTTGCCCCTATGCTGCGCCCGGATGGAGGTGGCGCTGTCGGTGAAATTTGAACATGCCGCAACATCCTGCGTCACGTCAAAGCTGTCCAGATTTCCATTTCCACTTGCATATAGCGTATCTATATCAGCATCAGCTATCTTCCTATTCAGCCATCTAAAAGCCGATGCACCTGAATATGTGTTTGACCCTGCGTTGTCTTTATGAACGTAGAGCGTACTCGACGGCGTTCCTACCGTCTGGGAGGTCGTCACTGTGCTTGCATCTGTGCCGTCAATGGCAAGGTCGAGAGAATCAGTCCCTTCGGTCTCCCATCTCAATACAACGTGTATCCATGTGTTCGCAGAAAAGGTATCGCTTGCGGTGATGCTCACGCCGTTGACAGTAGCTTTCCACTGCGTCGCTGAACCGTTCCAGTAAAGCACGACACATGAAGCGTCAAGCAGGTAGCGTGTATTGGTATCGGTAGAAGCGAAATATGGCTTAGTCCAGAATTCGATAGTTCCCTGTCTCGGCGCGGGTGCATTTTCGTACAGCGTCCCGGACATATCGGCAGATCCGCGGGAGTATTCAAGTAACCCGCTGACTGCCTGCTCAGAGGTAAGATTCGATGGCGTCAATGCGACGTAAGCTATACCCGTCCCTGTGCGCTTGCCTGCCGATAGATATGTCTCGCTGGTAAGTGGTGTACTGGCGTCGCTGAGTGTATCAGTAGATATACCGTTGACGTACAGGACGTGGCTGCTTCCTGACTTGGTAGCAAGAAGGCTAACCCACGTTCCGCTTGATAGGACTGTACTGGCTGTTGATGTATTGTCTACATTCCCGCTGTCTGTGAATCCCCAGACTATATCATCGCTGTTCTGCGTGATGAGTATATCACCCTGGTCTAGCAGGGCATAGGCATTGCTAACATCAATCGGACAGTACCGGATATAGGCAGACCAGTCGCTCATACCGCTTATGCGCGTGGCTTGCAGGTAGTCGTCTGTGCCGTCGAAGGAAAGCACCGGCCCACGGTCGCCGTGTGTCCACGTAGGGCCGGTTATAGTCCCTGTGTAGCCATTACGCGTCAGGTCGAACAGGCTGGCGGCGGGACTCTCATTTATCAGCCACATGAGCTGTAGTCCCCTCGCCATTGGATGGATGTGATTCAGCGTAGCAGTATATGACGGCTTGCGCCAACCAGCTATGCCAAATCCATCAACAGGCGGTGGCTGCGCCTGCTTCGCGCAGCCAGCGAATATCATGACTATTACCAGCGCAAATATCAGCTTTCGCATTTCTACTCCTTCATCGCCTCGTTAACCTGATCTTCTATCTCGTCCAGTATAGCTCGCGTGGGCGGTACGTCCGGGTTTTCTATCAGCGGCTTGAATCTCTGCGCTATTTCTGTATAGTCCCGGTTGAGCGTATCAAACGGCAGTCGCCAGCTATTACCCGTTGCTGCATTTCCCGCTGCATACTCAGTTAGTATCACCGTCGCCCGGATGGGCTTCTGATCCCATCTGCCCGTTGCCCTGTACCTCTTGGTTATTTCAACGTCCTTCCGCTGAGTCGCCTTTGCTCCGTCAGCATCAGTCACCCTGCATCCCACATCATAAGTGCCAGGGTCTACAAATACATGCGCATATTCATCGCTATCCTCGCCATTTACGAGTGGCGCGCCTTCCCCGAACTGCCACTCGTACTTTGTGATAGCGACTACAGTGCCGCCCGCTGTTTCGCTTTGTGCGTCTGCCGTAAAAGTCACAGTCACGCCAGCTACCTGAAGGTTTGGCTCCCACGTAAATGTCCCTGAAATATCTCCCATGTCCTCACCTCAGATAGAGTATGACATCGCCGCACTTGGCGTTGCCAGCGTTGGTTATGCCCAGCGTGAGCGGGCTGTTTACTGCTATTCCACGGAAGGTGACTCTATGATACTGCCGCATCTCAATGTCCACTCCGTAGTCATCTGTGCTGCCAGCGGATGCTATGCCCAGGCGGTAATGCCCCGGCCCGTAGCTATCCAGATCCATGCTATAGATGTCCTCAGAGCCGTCGCTGGTGATCTCCACACTGGTTCTTGCTATCTCGTCGTTATCCCACGTAGCGTCACGCCGCCTGTAGAGGTACACGAGAAGGTTATCAGTCGTCCCGCTTGCGTCGAACTTTATGTCAATTACCGTGTCAGTGTCCCTGTCCTGCATGATGTCGGAGGTGTAGAGGATAGTTGCTGATACAGTTGCGTCAGAGCCGGAATAGGACTTGGTTTTGTATAGCTCCGTATCCGCGCTGTCCTCTATCCATACCTCTTCGCCTATCCCGAACTGCTTGCTCACGCTGGCTGATAGGTTCAGCCCAAGCCCCTGTAGGATGTCCAGGGAATTGTCGTCAAGTATAGTCACATCATACAAGGCAGTGGGGGCGGTGGCGCTGGATGGCACAAGGCAGACCCGCTCTATTATGCCGCTCAGGTGGCTGGAGGCTGTGCCACTGATAGTGCCCCCAGCCGAACTCGTCCAGTCAAGCGTCACCTTCTTTACCGGGTATAGCTTTTCATAAGTTTCTGTTACTGTTCCTGTTGCCATTCACATCAGTCCTTTTTCATCTCAAGGATCTGAACAGGGCTGTCCTCTTCTGCTTCCTCTGCTGCTTCCGTCTCTTCTTCTATATCGAAGATAAGGTCAAGGTAGAAATATGATTCAGGGCTGATTTCCACGCCCCGCTTATCCAACTCATCCAGGTTCACCTTGACCTTGTTGAACCGGATTTCGATAGGATTAGCGGCAATCTCCTCGAATTCAGCGGCATAGCCAGCCTGGTCGGGGATCACGTACTGGTCATTTTCCGTTCTATACTGCCCATCCTCATCCTTATCTGCATACTTGTCTATGATTTTCATGCGTGCCTGCTCGAAGGTTTCAATCTCCTTGACTACTTCCCTGCTGATACGCATAAGCCAGTATGAAAGCTTGTTGGGGATGGTTTTCTGCTCTGCCAGTTCGCCCAGAGCCCTGTTCAGTCCTATTAGCATTCTCGCTTCAAATTGAATTGGTTTCATTCATTTGCTCCTTTGCGTTACGGCTGCTACATACGCAGCAGCCGCCATATTTATGTTGTCGCCTGAGTGCAGGCGATCCAGTATGCTGTGCCATTTACGCGAATCTTCAGCCCGCGATCCGGCGTATCTGAAAATGTCGTCTCCCACTGCGTGGAGTTAAGCCCTACAAACTCGAAAACGTAGGGCAGGTCATTTGTATATCCCGAAACCCCATCCGCAACGAACCTGTGGATACTGCTTACAGTAGTACCTGCTATCCGGGCTGTTGTGCCATCAAAATATACTTCAGACTGACCTGCGGCATAAGTACCACCCGACATGACTACGTTGGGAACGTGAAGCGTCGCTCTTGTTGCTACACCGAGTCCTGTTATACTGCCACTTGTCCCGAAACTCAGACTGAGGTGCGCGCCGTGAGCCGTACTGCCTGCTACGTTGCTTACCGTCGTAAAGGATCGCAGCGATTCTCCGCCGCCGCCTGCACCTGTAAGATACAGCCTGTTGTATATCCCGCGATTGTCACCGCCTGTCGCGCCGTTATCGAAATATAGGCTGACGAACTTTAGATTGCTAGTATCCTTGACGATAGGTGAACTCGATGTTCCCGCCTTGATAAAAGCACCATCCGTATTAGCTGTGACGGACTTACAGTCTATCCGCGTCGCTGTCAGTTCAACAGCGGCATTGCCGCAATCCACCTTAAAGGTAGCGGATGCGCCTGTGTAGACTGTGAAGTCTATGTCATTTCCTGTATTCCCTACAGCCACAGCAGTCGTTCCAATACTCAGCACATCACCGGACGTGCTTCTGCCTACTGCTTCCTCAAAGTACACCATGTTGCCTGAAGACCAGTCCTGGCCTATATTTGTTACTCCTGTCGATTTAGGCATTCATTTTCACCTCCGATGTGTTTTTATGCGTCATGTTCATAGCCGTTAAGCTGGCACAGATTCATTGAGTACCAGAACCACGTCCTGTCCCTGCTCCCTGGTGCGGATCTGTATCTGTGTTTCCGCTGTAAGAGATAGAATATCTTTGCCTGTTAGCTTTGTCTGATCCAGCTCTATCTTTTCTAATTCCAATTCCATCAATCCTCATGATTGTGGCATCGCTTCTTTTCATATATGATCCTCATGCCGCATATAGAACTCAGTCTACGCCAGCATAAAATGGAATGCGATATTCTGTACTTGCCAGATATATCTTGAAATATCCGTCTGCTGTAGAGTATGTTCCCGAACTAACTACCTGCATATTATCAGTAGCATTATTAGCACACTGAATAAGATAACTGGGTTTATCGCCCTGGAAATAGAAACCCGCGCGAGTAACCCCAGTTGCCTGATTGCTAAATAAGCAGAAGGCATCAGGGCCACTTGCCAAAGTCGTATTATACTTGTTCACCCACAGCCCTGCATAATAGTCTATTGCGCCAAGCTCTGTCAGTTCCACGTTCACGCCTGCCACGGAACAATGGGAGCAATCCGGCGATCCGCTCTTCATTATATAAGCGTATAGTGCATAAAAACCTGCTCCTGACGCTCCGCTTCCCGCTGCGGTTAAAGTCAAATCTACACCGATAGGGTTGAACTGTGTCGCAGAGCATCCGCCAGTCTTAACCCCCGTATTATTAGCCGAGACATGGATACCGTGGGCATAGCCGCTAGATGTAGTGCAGGCATCTGTAACCGTACATTCCCACGCATTGACCGCGCTGGAACCTGCTGGCGTTGTGTTGGAGTAAATGGATCGCGTTGCAGCATCGTCTATATAGATGCCATAATCAAATTCCAACTTTCCGCTGCCTTTTGCCACATAAATACCGTTGAAAGCACCTGTCATAGTTGCTGAAGCATCAGCCAATGACTCGACTCTCAAGCCTTCTAGATTACCAGCAGAAAGCGAAAAGCCTGAACTAACTTCTACTGATGCCAGAAGTGCAGAAGTCTGCCCAGCCGCCATAGTAGTATCGCCGGATTCTTCCACGTATCCGCGCACGGCAGCGCCGATGCCTTGCGACCTGTTAGCCTTGATACGTAACTGCCCGAATACGCCATACCATGACGTATCATTAGTCTGGGCTGTTCCTACCAGAAGTCTTGAGCGTATGCCAGAAATCGGGTTGCCAGTGGTAAAATCTGTCCCGCCGCTGGTGGGCGTTCCCGAATAAACTACCATGCCGTTCCTGGATGTGTTTGACAGAGCGACGCATGTAGTATCGCCGCTTTCCCCTTCGACTACAGGCCCGCTGAACGTCACATTATTCGCATTGGTAAAAGCTATAGCGCCTGCACCGTTCAGGGTAATGGCTTCATTGTCTGCGCTATTAGCCATCAACACCAGATCATCGCCTGTAGTGTCACCGCCGTATACGGTTAGCTTCGTAGCATGTGCCGTTAGCTTGCCCGCACTGCCACTAACCCCTCCGATAGTTATATCAGCACCAGCAGGATTTAGCGCAATATCCCCTGTGGTACTTAATGTCAGGTTCTTTGTCGTGCCGGTTGTACTGATAGTCATATCCCCGGCTTTGGTGATGTCAGTCGTCACCGTAGCGGACCCGAAGCTGATCCCGGTAGTCAGAGTACCTGCGAATGTTATGCCCGTGGTTGATGTACCAATATAGATGCCCGTAGTCGCCATCTGGCTCTTGATATATAGACCATACGTCCACGGATAGCCTGCCACAGCATCGACGTGATACGCGTAGCCGTTGGTAACTGTACCAGAGTTATTCAGCGCAGCGCGTACACCGTAGAGCGTAGTGATTTCCCCGCCAGCGCCCAGGTCTACCTGCGCTTCAAGGCAGGTTCCCGTGGTAATAGTTCCTTTTTTGGCGTCTATATTGGCTATGATAGCCCTCGCGCCCGCTATTGTACCTGTGTCGCTATTGCTGTTTAGACCGGCTTTGATTTCCGCTCCGTCAGTACCTCCTGCTATCGTCCCCGTTCCCGTTGCGCGGGAGCGGATCTGCATTCCCTGGAGGTTCTGACCAGACGCCATTAGCGAACCGAGCGCCTGTATATACAGAAACCTGCCAGGAGACGTGCTTGTAGTAGTCTTGTAGAAGTAGACCTTGCCGTTCCCTGCGTCGGTCTGCATGTAGGTATTGCCGGATTCACCGATATATATCTTCAGGTCAACATCCTGTCCTGTGTTCCCGATAGCGACCTCAGATGTTCCTATTTTCACCAGGTCGCCTGTAGTGCTACGTCCGACCGCTTTCTCATACCAGTATATTTCACCTGATGCCCAGTCTGTTTCTATTTTCCAGTTGCCTGTTGCTCTAGGCATTTATGTTTTTCAACTCCCTGTGCCAGGGCTTTCGGCCTGGCAAACGCTCTCTTTCACTAATATTATGCGTCTACGCCCGTGTAAAATGGTATACGTACCTCTGTCGTTCCCAGGTAGCATTTGAAATATCCATCTGCTGTAGAGTATGTTCCCGAACCTACCACCATCATGTTATCTGTGGCATAGTTAGCAGTCTGTATCAAGTAATCGGGCTTATCACCCTGGACATAGAAACATGTCCTGGTTACGCCTGATCCCTGGTTACTGAATAAGCAGAATGCATCTGGCCCTGTCGCCTTGGTTGTGTTGTATTTGTTCACCCACAAGCCTGCATAATAGTCTATTGCCCCAAGCTCCGTAAGTTCCACGTTGACACCTGCTACCGCCGCGCTGGAAAGTGTTGGGCTTCCGCTCTTCATGATATAGGCGTAAAGCGCATAGAATCCAGCCGAACCGCCCGCCGTAAGTGTGAAATCTACACCGATGGGATTGAACTGCGTGTTAGAACAGCCTCCTGACTTGGCACCTGTGTTGTTAGCTGTAACGTGGATTCCGTAAGCATAGCCGCTGGACGTGGTACAGGCGTCTGTAACAGTGCATTCCCATGCGTTAATAGCAGATGTTCCTGATGGTGTCGTATTGCTATATATTGACACCTCAGCAGAATCATCTATATAGATGCCGTACTTAAACTGCTCTTTCCCGCTACCCTTTGCTATGTATATTCCAGATAGCGTACCTGTCAATGTACACGTATCGTGCATCAGCGACTCCACCCGCAAGCCTTCAAGGTAGGAGCTAGCTGAGAGGGTGAAGCCTGAACTGGTCTCGACACTTGCTAACAGTGCCGATGTCTGCCCGCCGTGCGTGGTGCTTCCAGATTCCTCCACGTAGCCGCGCACAGCAGCATGGACACCCTGCGTCCAGTTGGCTTTCGGTCGGAAATGTCCCTCTATCGCATAGATGGATATGTCGTTGGTCTGGGCTTTCACCCATACGGATCGGCTGTGTATGCCGCAAAAAGGCGTGCCGCTGGTCAGGTCATCACCTGTACTTGGAACGCCGCTGTAGACGTTCAGCACCTCGTTAAAGCTATCCGTAAAGGTGCTGCACGTACTATCGCCTGATGCAGCTATGTCCATACAGGATGCTGTGCCTACCAGTGATAGCTTCCTGTTACCGCAATCGTACTTGAGATAGTTAGTCTCGCCGCCGTAGACGTAGAAATCTATATCATTTAATGTGTTTCCGATCACCACGTCAGCCGTGCCGAACTTAGCCACGTCGCCTGTGGTGCTTCTGCCTATAGCCTTCTCGTATATGTAGTACAGGCCGGAAACAAAATCATCTTGTATTGTTGTAGCCAAAGAGATTCACCTCTCTTTGTTGGCTATTTGTTTTCTGTATCCTCCGCCTGAACTGCTTTGTTTTTCGGCGGATTGCTTACGCGCTTCTTCGTGGGGGTTCGCTTGCGCTTGGGCTTAGCATCCAGGTCTACGGCTTTCTTTTCCCTGATCAGCCTCTCCGCTAACGGTCTTGGCATGTTCAACTCCTGCCCTTTGCCCTCGCCCAGTTGCTTGTCGCCTGGTCTGGTCATCCACTCATCAATGAGCCTGACCCTGACGGTAGGTATTTCATCGGGCATAGGCTGCTTAACCATGACAGCCGTACCCCTGTCTATAAGCTGCTTGGCAAAGCGTTCAGTAACATTAAGCTCTTCGCCCTGGCCCTCGCCCTCTGTATCATCGCCAGTATGGCCCATCCATTCCCTCAGAAGCCTTATTGTCGTTCCCATCATATTCCCCTTTGCTGTAAACTGAGAGGGCAGAAGCCCCCTCAGTAAGTTAGTGCTAGGATACAGCCGCTGGCGGCACGTCCCTGCCGATTCTCGGCTCACTCAGGATATACAGCACAGCACCAAGAGCAGCATTGCTCGGATCAGGCACTACCGCTGCTACACAGTCATAAGCCGTGGCAGTCGTCGCCAGTTCACTTGCCTCTATTTCCACCACGATCAGCGGGTTGGTGGAAGAAGCAGAGAACTTAACGCCCGAAGACGTTGCGGCTGTGAATGTAGCAGACAGCGAATCACTTGACGCTGGATTGGTACACGTCTTGTAGTTGAACGCCATCGCCACTGAGCCTGCGCCAGCTACGCTTGTGCCTTTCTTGATGGTCAGTGTCGGCGCGCCAGTGAGCGCCCCGCCCATAAAGATGATAGTGAGGCGGTTGTAGTGTGCCATGTTTACCCAATCGCCGCTCCTGACTCCGCCGTTCAGGTCTATGGGAGCTATACCTGGCACTATCTTGTTGTTTTCAGTAAAAGTAGCCATTTATCGAATTCACCTCTTTATCTGATCAGCTTTCGCTGCTATCTCGCTTGAAGGTCGATTACAGGACTCAGCGTGGTGCTTGATACACGCGGCGTCAAAGCACCGGGCCACCAGCACATTCCATCATCCCTGAACGTCCACCTGAAAGCCGTCTCGTCCGTGTCGAACTTGAAATGTAGTGAAGTCATGGACTTGATGCCCGCTCCTGCCTTTACGCCGTGCAGGTATTCGGTGGGGTCCCAGAACCAGATGTCGCCTGCATCACCAATGGTGGCGCAGTTCTCGTTACTGATAATGGGTCTGCCAAACAGCGTGTCGTAAGGTGTTGCAGATGCACCATTGGCAGGCATAAATACTGGAACGCCGCCAGTACCTACAGCCAAGTTGAGCGTGAACAGTTGCGGAATACAGTCGTCATTGATCAGCCACACCGCACGTCGCCTGTTCCTGCCAGGCATACGGGAGTACATCTTCACAATGTTGTCATACTCGATAGTGTCGGCTGTCTGCCCTTCCTCTTTGTCCTGCTGTATCTTGCAGTTAGCCTGGAATAGGCCTTCCAGCTCGCCTGTGCCCGTGCCGTTGATAATTTCATACTCCAGCTTCGCGGCAAAGGCATCGGTAAACATCCGCTCAAGCATAGCACCGATGCTTACAGGACTGTCCTCTATCAGCTCGTCAGATGAGTACGCCAGGCCAAACAGCTTGTGCAGCGTCAGCCTTACTTCACCCATCTTCGGCTTGGATGATGTGCCAGTACCCTCTTCGGCTTTGCGGTAGACGATCACGCCGCCGAACAACAGCCCGCTCGCCCTGGTAGTGTCAACGACACAGGGAATGGCGATACTATTGCTCTGCATGGGTATCTCCGTGACGCGGGACAGGAGATCAGACGATCCGATGCCGTTCTCAAGCAGCCTGGTGGCGTGTTCCTCTGGAACGAGGAATCCGCCCTCAGAATCAACGCCCTCTTCCATCCCTGCACCTGCGGCTTTTTCCATGATCATCTTCAGACGAGGATCAAGCCCTCTGCCCATGCCAGCCTTCGCTACAGCTTCGCCAAACTCAGAAATGGTAGGAAAGCCGCCTGTCGGGTCATTTTCCTTGGTGGGCAGCTTCTTCTCCTTCGGCTGCGGTTTGAGTTCATCAAGGGCTTTCTCGTGTTCCTCTGCCTGCTTTGCCAGTGCAGCCTTGATTGCTTCATCCTTTTCTTTATCCCATTGAGTCTTGACTTCAGCAAGCTGCTTCGTAAGCTCCTGCTTTATGTCTACCTTGGGAGGCTTGGCCGGCGCATCCAGGTTCTTCTGTATCTCAGCAGTCAGCGCCGCTATTTCTTCTTTAGTTAAAGCCATTTATCATTTTCACCTCTGCGAATCAGTTGTCTCTCTTTCATTTCCGTGTCTTACGTCGGTTTGCTAATATCTCCAGCGCCGTTGCCTGATAGCTCTCAAATCTATCTCCAGCTTGCGCCTGATATTTCTGCTTTGATACGGGTCAAATGGCAAAGAAAAACGGGTCAGCGCAAACTTCGCCATCTGACCCGTTTTTGTGGATATTCTATTGTGCAGGACATTTTTTACGGAAAGCCCTGCCCCAAAACCGGTTGAACGAGATCCAGTTAATCCATGCTCAAATGCTTTCTGTCCATCCACGGCTATGTAGCAGGTAAGTCAGTTCACCTAAACCACATTTAGTACAAACAGGATATGGAAAACCTAGTAGATCTATTGTTGCCGGATCCTGATCCTGCCAAACATGACTGCATTCCAAACGTAAAGCTATGATTTGCTCATTTAATTCCTTGATCGCAGTTCGGTCTTCGGCAGTTTTCTCGTCCATTGCTTTTTCTATTTCCTCTATCTGCTTTCTATCGGATTCCGTCTTATTCGCTATGGTATCATATAGCTTATTCCTGTCGTTATCTAGTTGACGGAATCTTTCCTTGATGTTATCCTGTTTCATCATACTTCCCCTTTCATAAAGCTACTACTTCTGGATGACTTTGCCCTGCATCTTCGCTATCCGCTCTTCTGCGGTCAGTATATGCGGCTCGCCATCCAGTTCTTCATCAGCATCTTCACCGAATACCTCTGCCAGTATTTCGGTCAGGTCTATTTCCTCTTCCTCTGGCTCTTCCTCTTCTTCCTCTTCATCAGGCGTTTCAGCAGGGGTGAGCCTCGCAAGTATCTCGTTCATCTGCCCCTGCATCTCCGCTATCTGCGCCTGAAGAGCGGCTATGTCGGTTTCTTTTTTCATATTTTCTAAAGCCTTTAGTGTGTCGTGCCAGGAGTCTAGCTCATTATCATCTTCAATTTCATAAAAGCCGTCTACGTCATCATAACTGCCATTATACCAGCTAATGCACTTTACTGCTGCCTCGGAATATTGCTTGAACTCTGGCGACTCTTTCCCAAAATCTGAGTAGTGTCTACTCAGATGTGAAAACACACTCTTCCTATCGCCAGGCGGTATCTTCGTTCCGCCCCGCGCTCCCAATAGCGCAGCCATAGCAGCGGCAACGCCACGCCATACGGCAGCATGTCCAGATGCCTTGTGGTGCGGGAGTTTATATGCGCTCTTTACATCAGCATTAGCGGAATCCACCCATGCGCACATCAGTTTCAGGTCAGACACCTCAGCAGCGGCAACCTCAGCAGGGCCGTCCCATGATACGTTTTCATCGGCTTTGCCCAGGTCGCGGTAGGGGATGACTGCTTTCGCTATAATATCTAAATTAAAAGCCTTTTCCCTTGCTCTTATAGACTCAATCAGTTCTCTCTGCTCAAATATATTCTTCAAGCTTATTCTTATAGCTTCTGTTAGCGTAATGCCTTGTACGTCTGCTATGATAGCAGCATAGTCCACAATCTCTTTGATATGTGCATGGGATAAGCCGTCTGTTTTCTTAGCCACTTCATTGACCATTATATTATCTAGTTCAGGGCAAAGCTGCTTTAGTAATTGCGACCTTTGGCCGCTATCCGGTAATGCAAAATCTATGATATGGTGAAACCTGCCAGGTCTATCCAACAGGGCATCAGGCATCTTCTCAGGATAGTTAGATGTTAGAATTGTCAGTAGGCCTTTATTCTGCCGTATCCCATCAAGCTCTGTTTTGAGTAAGTCAGTACAATATCCGCCTAGCCATGAATCTATATCCTCTATAAACAGGATAGAAGGCGCAAGATCCCGCGCCATGTCAAATGAAAGCGAAAGCACATATTCCGGCCTGTGCCTGTCAAAATCCTTACTGGATACCCAGATGAAGGTGGTATTACTATCATTCATAAGGATGCGCCCGGTCTTTGTCTTGCCAGTACCAGGCGGCCCCATGAATATCATCCCACGACTGGGCATTGCGGCTTTCTTCTTATCCAAAGTTGACTGTACTTGCTGTACCTTGACCTTTTCTTTATCCTTGGTTATTAACGAATCCCACGCCTCATCTGTTGTATTTAGAAACTCACCGCTCAGGGCAAATTTCTCATTCTTGAGATAGTTGTTTTCCTTGACCCATGCGTGAATAGTATCCAGTAAGCCCTTATTCCAGTTCTTCTGATCATGGGTGGTGATAATATTTACATTCAAACTGCTCCAAGTAGGATAGTATTCAAGGATAAATTTCTCCGAGAGTCCTTCATAGAATACCATGCCCTCTATTAGAAAGTCGTCGCTAATCTCCGAATTAAGCTGTATTACACCATATCTGGGTGGAGCTTCAGTTCCGTTTTCCTGAAAATTCCTGATGTCTGTCTGCCTATAATCCGCAAGAATAGTTTTGAAAGCTGATAAATATGACCCTATGAGCGGACTGGGTATCGCAAATATATTAAGAAATACGTCTTTAATATCGCATCCTAGATAGGATTTGATTATACCGTTTACAAATGAGGTCGGAATTTCCTCTGGCTCTTTGGCATCAAAGGCTACAGGAAGGGCTTTATTCCAGCGTTCGGGGCTATCTATATCTTTGGATGCAAATAACGTCGCTTGTTTCCCGCTATCATGCTCTGCCACCCATTTCTTAGCCTCTGCCATCGTCCATTTATTTACGTCAAAGAGATACGTCGCTACCTTCTTTTCCTTGCCACAGTACAGCGCCTTGATGCCCTGCGATGCGCTGATGGTAATGGTTGCCGTTATCCTGCATTCACGACCGGGAACGGGTACACGGTGATAGTTCTCGGTGGTTTCGGGCTTGGTGATTACTCCTGGCTGCGTCTTGACAATGTACCTGTTCATGTCTTTCTCAGAGATAAGACCCTTTTCAACCGCATTCTGGATGGCAAACGGGTTTGAGGGGATGACCACATCGCTGTATTCCAGCATTATCCATAGGGTGAATATCCTGTCCAATTCCACGTCGTCAGGCACGTCCCGTTGGTGAAGCTTCATGAATTGCTTGTACCTGTCTAGCCACTGGTCAAAATGTTTTCCCCACGTCTTGTCATGCGGCTCTACCCACTCTATGGGTACAAAGCCTATAGACTCGCCTATGGGCATTTCCTCAAGGCGATAATTGTATATCTGCTCGCCAAGCGGATTCGCCTTTGCTGTAGTATACCTGGTTCGTGCTATGATACTGAAGAGATGGGGGTCTATCTTTAGCCAGAGGTTCTTGCCTACACCCAAACCAGCGTAATTGTGACCGAATAGCACGACCTTCAGCAGTTCATAGTCATCTAATATAGCGCCTTCAGGCAGTACAGCCTCACCATCCCTATCCTTTGCTATGGTATTGATGGTGACAACTGCCTCGCGTTTGGGCTTCACATCTGCATCAATCTGCGTATAGTCTTTTAACTCAAAGCCCACATCCTCTTTTTTGACGCCATATTCCTTGTTAGCTCGTTCCATGACCTTTTCTGCGACTGGTAATATGACTGAATTACAGTCAGCCAGGTCGTTGAGAAAAGAGTCAAGTTTTACTTCATTCATTCACCTTCACCCGACTTCTGTGTTATCCCTTTCAGTGTATGCTTTCAGCTTCTTTCCATATTCTATCAACTTCTCATTCTGTATAGAAAAATCCCTATCGCCCATAATCTGCTCAAATATCTGGTTCGGGCTTAGATTATTCGGGTCACCGACAATCTGCCAGTTACCCGCATAGTATTTTTGTGCTTCCATTAGCAAGTGAAATAGCGACATTAGCCCTATATGTACCAATATGTCTAATACCTCTCGCTCTTCATCTGTCATGGTTATGGTCATCTCTCTTCCCCTTTCAATTCAAGCTCTGCCAAAAGCTATCTACCCGCGTCACAGCTACAGTATGACCCCGTTGATGCGCTACCTGCAATGCCATAGCCAGCAACCGAAGCGTAGCATCTATCTCCGCCCATGGCTTTCTGCGCTGCTTGTAGATGTTTTCGTATTTACCCATCCTTGACCCTCGTAGCTATTATCTTACCATCCTTCACACTCAAGGTGTACGGGAATTGCTTCCCCCTCAGTGCATCCACCTCGTCCTTAGTGGCATATTCAGCGGACAGTACCTCGCCCATGTCATCCAGGTCCACCACTACAGTAATGGTATGGCGCACAACCTCACCTGGCTGGCTCGTATCCACAGATAGTGAACAACGAGATCGCAAGTCACCGAAGGATGTGCCTGTTGGTTTGATGCGTCCACGGTATTCACCATCAAGTCGCTCGTTCCACAGGCGGTCAAAGTCAGCTGTGAGGCGTGCCTTTTCCTTCGCCAGCCAGTTTTGGTGCTCCTTGCAGTCGTCCAGTCTGCTCATGGCATCTCCTTTTCATCTGCTATCCACAGAACCACCGCTTCCGCAGGGTCGAATATGTATTTTCCCGCCACCATACCCACAGAGTCACCTGTTGACAGTATCATAAGATTGTATTCGCCTGATTCATTGCTGATATGGACTATCTTGTCTATAATGCCCGTAACTTCCTTTCCATCCCAGAACTTCGCAGTAGCTAGGCGTCCGGTCAATTCACCCAGGTGAAACGTGTGTTCATGTCTCATTATATCATCTAATATGCTCATGCCGTCTCCTTTGCGCTATGTAATTCTGCAAGACTATCAAACCATGCCGTTTTCCCCTTAGCTTTGGCATATTGTATTCGATTGCACAGCTTACATTCACGGATATATGCTATATCAAGGTCATCGCTCTTTATAGTTACTACATAGTCATGACAACAGTCGCATCCATTACTATACCATTCTTCTATAAGCTCACACGCTTTACGTGCATCTACTAGCCATCTTCCTTCATCACTGGCTTTTTCTTTTTCGTGCCAGACAAGGTTACGCAATACCTCTATCTGTTTCCATGTGACCCTCGGCTTTACCTTCTCAGCTTTCAAATACGCCTCTCGCAGGGCTGTCAAGACATCCTCGAAGCGTATATCGTTAGCACACGATTTGCAACGACTAACCATCTTCAATAATGCGTTATGAATCTCACTTAGCGTAGTGGGAGTAAATACGCGTGGCAGTTCCATGTCTTTCAAATCTTTAGCTGTCATGTCCTCTCCTTTTCAGCAGTCCTCACGCCCGTCTCTAATGGGGCTATGTATGCCTTGACATACCTATCTGCTGGGCCGCCCCATCTGGCAGAAGATATAGGAACGTATAGTGCCTCTTCTGCTTGCTTTCGCCATGCAGCAGCGAGGGCATCCAGAAATGCTTGTATATCATCTGCACGTATCTGTAACACTGCACCGTCCTCGCCCCCTGCGTTATCCCTGTTGGTTATTCCTGGCAGACTCCAAAGACATGGTGACTGAATGTCCTCTGGATCTAGGCTGAATAACTTTATCTCCTTATCTGTCATAATTCGTCTCCTTTTCATCCTCCCAGACTATCTCTGGCTGCCTCTTTCCTTTCTGGCACTTCGCGCAATGCTTACATTTCCTATATGTAGTATCTTTCGCTGTATAGGGGTAGTTCAGTTTCAATGAATGTTCGTGTCTAGTTTCCCAGCAATGCCCGCCTATTTCAAGACATCGTTCTTCAGTTATCTTCTCTTGCACCTTATAGTCTGCATCCACAATAGCAATGCGTCCTTTTGCGTCTTTGATCTGTTTTACAGGCATATCTCTCTCCTTTTCAAAATCCCTGCCTTTGGGCAAACGATGTTCGCAGCTATCACTATAACTCACATGCTCTTTAGTTCTGGTACATTGCCCGGCATCGCCTGGCTCCAGGGCATCCTCATATAAATCAGCGTATGATATGAAATGACAACAAAAGAAACAGCCATCCTTTCTATATCTATCAGGATTGTCGTCGAACTCGCCTATAACTGTCATCGTGTTCTGCATATCAATACACCCTCCCCTCCACATACTCAGGCGGGTCGGTTGCGCTGATTATCTTGCCGCCCAGTGCTTTGCACGCCATTTCTGCAAGGGTGTAGTCAGGCCAGGGGGTGTAATTAACCAAAAGCCTATCAGAGAAAAGTGTAATAAGCCTGCGAAGTCTTTTATCACTAGCAACCCATCGGTTCAACAGTATAGTTGCTTCCCCTTCACCAAGCGAAATCGTTACTGCCATCACTCTAGCCCCCAGAGAGTCTCGACCATGAAGTTAAAGTATTCGGGGTCTTTTGTAGCTAGATCTAGCGGCTTTTCGTATATATATTGAATACCTGAGCTGATAATCTCTGTAGCCTTATCATTCTCGTAGATTTTCCCCATGTACGGGTCAAGAAACTTGTCTTTTTTCGCGAGTTCACTGGTACGGTAACTATTGCTAAGATTCGCTAACTTCACGGCCCGCTCACCCTTTGTCCTGGCTTTGAGAAATTCAAGTGCCGCCTCTCTAACTTGCTGATTATTCTCTTCTAGCCAGTGTCCCAGTTCATGTGCTACTGTTGAGCTTTTAGAAGAACGGCTCACATATATTACATGCTGCTCATAACAAGCACGGATTCCAGGCTTTAGAGTATACTGCTCCACTGTCCCACCTTGGGGCCAAACGCCCTCGGAAATATATCTACTGAACTCACGCACTTCTTTTTCTGTCCACTTAGTAACCTCTTTCCAGTCTTCGCCCCTATTCAGTGCAGCTATTCTATTCACCTTTACATTGAAATCTACTCCAGATTTAGCCCCGGCGCGATTAATCTGTAAGATTTCATGTATTTTCCCCTTTAACTCCTTTCGCATTTGTCCAGCTTTTTCCTGCTGTGCCAATAAGTGATCCATTATGTCATCAAAGGCACTTTCATTTCCTGCCTTATATGCTTCTGCCGCCCTCAACTGAATAGCTTCAAATTCTCTTTCAATACCAGCTATCGCTGATTCATTAGCTTCCGCTGTTGCTATAACCTCCTGCCTGACTTCCTCCGCCGTCTTCTGCACAGCCACTTCCTTCACTATCGGCAGTAGGGAACACCTACCTAATGGATGAAGGGGCGGATGCTGTACCTCTTCATAATCAAAGACCATCGTCCCGCCATCTTCCAAACTCAGCCTGTCACCATGCTCAAAAAACGCCTGTCCCAAGCCCATTGTCGTGCCGTGCATATTAGCACAGAAAGCACACGCATCAGCCGCAGCGTGCCATTCCTTGCCCTCTATGACCCCGCTCTGTATCCATGCCTCCTCTGCACCTGCGTTAGCCCCCCAAATCGTCTCTGTACGGGCTATGCGCTCTGCACGGTACTTGCTCATGTCATCAAAGGTGTCCTGCACCCTGCGGCGTATATCGGGTATGCCTTCACCAGCAGCAGATCCCTCAGCCAACGTCGCCCGAAGCTTACGCATGGTTTCGTCTGATACAGTGAAGCTCATCTTGTTTGTCCGCTCACGGATCTGCCTCTCTACACGCGGATTTGTCACCTTGAACGATATGCCTGCTGCAAATTCCTTCATCTCGGCTTCCCCAGTCTGCTTGACGGCATCAGTGACGTGTATGCCTGCCAGTGTCTCTAGCTCCTCGCGCCAGGCTTCACGGTCATTCTGGTACAGTTCCAACAGGTCTTTGCATATCCGCTTGCTGTGTGCTTTCACTACGGTCACGTCTGCATCCATGAACACCTGGTCAGGCATGGTTTCCAGTATAGCATCGCACTGCCGCTTGAAGTATTTTCTCAACGCAGCCTTGAACTTGCGCTCCGTCTTGCCAGCCCGGTCTATCATCCGCTCATGTCGGGCTTCTGCGCTTTCGGCTTTCTCCTGCTTCAGTTGTACTATCATTGCTTGAGCGCAAGCCTCAACGAAGATGGTTTTGTTTAGGAGTGATAGGCGGTGACGGTTCATGATTCCCCATCTAAGGTGTTAGTTATCCCTTTCTGTATATGCTCAAATAACTGTTTTTTCACATTATTTGACAGGCCTTTAATATCTACTTTCCAATCCTGGAGTTGTTCGCTAAAAAACGGAAGTGCATGTGGCTCTCCATCTCCATTCAGATATACACCGCTAATATATATATTATATGCAATTAACTCTGCTCCAGAATCTACTTTACTAGCGATTTGTTTACAACGTTCTACATCCATCAGCTTCCCCTTTCAACATGCTATCCGCCCACGCTTCCAGCGCATTCAGTCTTTCCTCTGTAAATATCTCTTTTGCTTGTTCCCATTGTGCAGCTATTTCTTCGTTTGATAGCCTTAGTGGTTCCAGGCGGGCGTCTCCTATACCTAGTACCTCTGCTTTATATATTGCCTTCACAAAGTCAGCCATGTCTTTGAAGCCGCACTTATCTTCATCCATAAGATTCCTTATGCCTTTGGGTTGAATGATTGTAACACCAGTATTATTGTTCCTGTTATACACAGAATCCCACCAAAAGCCCGATATAGTATTACATGGATTGCTATAGCATTCTCATAATACCATCTGGCAAGTCTATTGTTCATAGTCAGTGGCATGAGAAAAAGGAAAATAAGCCCCAGTATCAATACCAATACACCATAACTTTTGCCATCCATCAACTTCTCCTTTCAGTTCCACATCTCTTTAGCCCGCGCCATAACCTCTCGCGCCATCTCTGTCAGTTCCTCTTCGCCCATGCCCGCTAGCGCCATAGGTGTGACGTTGCCCTGCGGCAGAAACACGTCACCATCGTCCACTGTATCAAAGTCATTGTATTCCCTGCCCTCGTTCTGCGTTATCAAACCAAGCTTCGTCCATATCTCCGTCTCCTTCAACCTTAACTCCCTGTCTTTCGGCACAGGATTCTCATGTAGCATGAACAAATGTTCGTCATATCGTGGACACAATTTCTCTGTTAGCTTCTGGTCTATGCGCTTGCAATAGGGCTGCACAGCAAACTTGGCATGTTGATATGTCCCTGTCTCCGCTACCGCCCTGTTGCTGGCTTCCATTGTAGCGTAGGATATAGGTACACGGAATGCCGCATATATCTCCTCCCTGACCCATCGGCGGCCGCCCATGTAACTCATGTCGCGGGGCTTAGTTCCGAGTTCATATACTTCATCAAGTATCTCATTAGAGAAATACCCAGGCTTTCCTACGTTACCCGTACCACCATGAATCTTCCTCATGGTAGCCTCAACCTGTGCCTTCTGATCCTTATTCAGTGACTTCTTCAGCTTCCAGATGATGTCCGGCCTGCCCATGTTCTTGAACATAGCTGACTCATACTGGTACATATCCTGCCAGACTGTCTGCGCCTCTAGTGCGCCCATGATGCTGCCTATGCCGTAGAATTCATTGAGTGGCGATGGGCAATAGAAGTGGATTATCTCTTCCTCTTCAAACGTGATCTCTTCGTTGCCCCGCTTGTATATGTACCGCGCCACGCCCTTCTTCTTATCAGGTACGGGCTTCATCCACTGCGGCTGCACCATCCATATCTCCTGCGGTATACTTTGTCCGCCTACATCACCGTTTTGCAAATACCAGTAGGCATTGCCTGTCAGTTCCAGGAACAGTACTGTCAACTCAAACAGGTCATAACCATTCATGAACGGATTGACCTTTATGAGCAAGTCCAGCATAGGATGATCGGTTATCTCTTCTACATCATCTGACTTGCGCCTGTAGCTCTGAAGAAAATTCTGCTTGTGTATGTATTCCAACTGTGCCTTTGTTACTGGCTTCGTGTCAACGAAGCTATACTTCTTGTCCCTCTTGTTTTTGCCCACGTATAGATTCCAGGGCACGTCTGCCACGGCTGATGAGTTTATTCTGCTACAGTCAAAGACCGCACCCCTGAACATCTTTAACTGCGCTGCAAAGTCGGTCGGCTGTACCTTGCCATGCTTCTGCTCCCAGCCCGACATGCCCATGAAGCTCAAGTCCCTGCTTATTCCCTTTCCTACGCTGATCCACGGAAACCCCTGCTTGCGCTCTACGTATAGCGCCATTAACAACACATCCTAATCTATCGCTCCGCCTATGAATTCACCTATATCTGCATTTTGTATAGAGTATACCCCTGAATCACCCTGATCTGGCGACCGCTTGAGACGTTTCTTTGTCTCTTCTTTGCGTTCCATCTGGTATTGTCCCTTGCTGGTGTACTTGTATTGCGGCGCAGTCAGGTCAGCCATGAGATCTGTATCATCAGGGATCTTCCCATATTCAAGCCAGTCCTTCATACTGAACCACATCTCAGTTCTTATGTTAGCATAGCGTTCAGACTCTATCGCTGCTTCGGCGCTATTGATGGCGAATGCAGGATAGCCAAGCTCCCTGCACCTGTCAAATACACCAGCCCCTACACCTATTACGTCTATATTGATATTCCTGTACTTGTCCTTGTGATGCAATACCCCTATCCTGCCCACTATCTCCATCGTGTCACGCGTGTTCATGGTCTCCTGGTTTAGTATGACTGCTCCCCGACGCCGGGTCAGCACCGTCAGGTCGCCGCCCCCCCTCGCCACGTCTACAGATAGGGCTATATCACCAATCGCTGCTACCTCTCGCTTTGCCGCCGCTTCACATGCTGCTAGTGAGATAATCTGGTTGCCTCCTGCTTCTGGGAAATTCGCCTCAGCTTTGGATACGAACATGGGCGATCCCTCGCCCCATTTGTTCCGTTTATCATCTACCCATTCAGGATTTATCAGGTTTCTTGCCACATGCTCAGGCACTTTTTCATCTGTGAAGTTCGGCGTTGCTGTATATGGAATATGGAACTTCTCGAATGTCGGATCCCTGAAGTCATTGTAGAAATGTCCTGCCTGCTCTATGGGATTTCCTATCTTCAGCAAATGAAAGTCTCCAGATGCCTCTAATGTTTCTGCGCCTTCTACCACATCTTCACGCACGCCAGGGGCCTCGTCAAACACAACCAATACATGCTCCTGGTGGAAGCCCTGGAAGTTGACAGCCTCTTTGGGTGATATACCCAACGCAAACCAGTCAGAATCTACTTCCAGGCGAGTCGTTAGGCATCTGGCCTCGGTCTTTCCCGCTAGATGTTTATTGAAAAGCGAATTAAGTTCCGACCATAACAGATCCCGTACTTGATACCATGTTGGCGCAGTGGTGATTATCTTCGATGGATAACGTAGAAACAGAAAAGCTAAAATGGCTACAGCCGCAACAAATGTCTTACCAGCGCTGTTGCATGAACGTACAACAGTCTTCCTGTTACGAAATGTAGAATCCAATATATCGCATTGCATTGACCACAGAAATTCGGTAAGGACATCATATACCCATGCTACTGGATCATTGATATAGGCATTGCCATAGGCAATCTCTTTGTCAATCGCCTGAATTGTCATTCCGATCCTCTAGTCGTTTATAGGCTTTTTTTATAATGCCTTCCAGCGTCAACTTCACTTCACCGCTGTGCTTGATTTTCTCTTCAGCCTTCAGCCCTGTTCTGTCCAGCACATCCTTGATAGCATCTAGCTTTACCTTGTCTTCCGGCTTCGCATCCCTGACCAGCTTGTGTTGTTCGATAATAGCTTCGCTGCGTATCCTGTCCAGACGCAGCTTGTCAATGGCTTCCTGTTCACCCATGCGCTCCTTTATTTCCGCCTGAATCTGATCATTTCTAAACAAGCGACTGGCTAATGTGTAAGCCGTCGCGTCTGTTTTCGGCTCATATCCAGCATCCTTATAGGCAGATATTAGCGTCTTGCCTTCGAGTATGCCCTGTATAAATTTTTTATGTCTTGCATCTGCACTAGCCATATCACATCAATTCCTGCCATGCTATCCTGCTGCTACTTGTTCTATATCATCCAAGTCTTCTACCAGGTTTCCATTTTTATCTCTCAAAACCATACCATAGTTATTGACTTCACCTGTTGGCACATAGTCATCTCGATATTCAAGCCTGTTATTCTTAAACGGCCTGTAATCTACTTGGTGATGCCATCTGTTATAGCGCCATACTATCTTGACTACATCAGGATGCGCCTCTTGCAATTCCTGTGCAAATTGCAGACGCTTATCTGTTTGCTTGTAGTAGTCAGTCATGCCACCCTTTGCATTCCGGCGATATAAAGGTTTTTGAATCTCTCAACGAAATCCTCTATTACTCGCAAAAAAGTTCCTGACTTGACCGTATACATATTATTTTTATGCAAACGATAAAAATTATTGATATTATCATCCATCGTCCAGAAATAGGGAGTTTTCACCTCATTCTGTGCATAATCCCAAATCCAATTACGGGTTACTGTCAAGCCCTCATTCTGATGCGGTAGAACTAAAAGTTTTTTGGGATCTATGACCTTGGCATAATTCTTGTACTCTTGCTTTTCAATCACTGCCGTATAGGGAACACCTATATTCTCTAACACACGAATGGTACAAAATGCTTATAACGGCCCTTTGTCGGTATAAAAATCGGGTATTTAGGATTCATCATCAACGTATCCAAATTTTTTATTTTCTAACTTGGGAAACCAAACGTACTTCGTTCTCTCTGTAATCTTTTGCCCTATCAAGTTTGCAAATTTATCTATATCATCTGATGTCTGGAAATGTACTTTTATTGTCTTGTATGCTCCGGCATCTTCTTGTTCAAACCCAGGCATATTTTCCCAGAATTCACTGGGATTTTGCAGCTTCCCCGTATCCTCAACCTTAAACCCCACATCCTCCAGCTTCACGTCCAATGCCTGCAATTCCACCAGTTCCAGGTCAAGCTTGCTGTTTATCCACGGTGATTCATTGCTCTTGTTATCCGCTATCCGTAATGCCTTCACCTGCGCCTCAGTCAAGTCCTCACGGAATACGCATGGAACCGTAGTCTCCCCAAGCAGCTTCGCAGATTCAAGCCTGCAATGCCCGAAGATAATCTCGTTGTTCTTGTCAAGGCATATCGGCTGCGTCCAGCCATAGGTCTGTAGCAGGTGCGCCACGAACTCTATCTGCTCTTGGCCGTGCGCCTTCGGGTTGCGCGGGTATGGCTGGATGTCGTCTATGGGTACTTCCTGCCAGTCTAGTTTTCGGGGGATGTTGCTGTCAGTCATAAGTCACCTTCATCAAGCCCGGCTGCGCCAACCAGCAGTCAGCGCAACCGGGAAGGGAACAGTTAGTTGTCTATCTTACTCGTCTTTACCTAGAGCTTTTGCAACTATCGCAGCTACAGCATCATTAAATACGCTACTTCTCACTATTTTCTCAACAGACCAGGTCTGCTCATCGACGTTCCATTGACGGTCAATAGCTAAATCAGCATGTCTAACGGCCTGCTTACCTACCATGTTAGCGGATTCCAGGATGTCCTTCGTTCTCAGATTCCCGCTCTCTATAGCATTAGTTAATGCTATGAGGGAAGCGTTGCGCAGGGCTGCATCATGGGCCTGGTGATCTGAGATAAGCTTGTCAAAATGTACCCTGTTCTGGCGTGTGCCATCTAGCGAGACTTGCTGATATTCGTCAGCAGTCCGCTTGTTGTTTGCAAAGCGTAACCCAGAGCCTTCGATAAGCTCCTTTTGCAGCGTTTCTCCGCCGCCTATGTCCTCTATGTTATGCTGTGCCGTCAACAGCGTTTCATCAGCTGCGACACTATGGGTTTTCAACGCTTGCAATACTGCTTGTGTTATTAGTTCTGCGTCTTTGTCATCAAACATAATTTATCCTCCATTAGTTCTGTGAAACTGTTCCCTTGTCTTTAACCTCGTACAGCCGCCACCTCGCTGGTGCGTAGTAGCGGCAGTGCTTGTTCCCCTCGTCGTGTGTGCATGTGCGGCAGTTACCGAAGCCCTGAATGTGCGATTGTGATCGGAGTATCTGGTGAATGCACCTGACCTGGCTTAACGACATTCATCAGTCACCTCCCGCTGGCACATAACCAGCTTCTATCATCGCTTCCGCAAGGGTATTGGTTCTGTCCCACTTCACTATCTCGTCATGCCTCGTAAACATCGAGTCGCCTTGACAATCCCAGACAGCATCATACTCTATCTTCACAAAGCCATACTTTTCTCTCAGATAGTTGACTACTTCCCAGATAATGTCACCAAAGTCATGGAGAGAATCCTTTACTGCCTTCTTCTGCTTCACTATCGCAAGGGACGCCTCGATGATCATGGCGTCGAACTGCTCTTGTGTGAATAACTTGCTGTGCGTTAACTCGTATTGTGAACACCAATCATAGTCTGAGAAGCTTACTTTGTAGAGATACATTTACTTAACACCTGTTAGTTAATGTATATGTGCGCATCTATGATGCAAAAGCGAAAGCTAGTTGCTCTGGCTGTTTGTGAATTTGCGCCATATGCTTCTGCCGATTAAAGCCGCCTGCCTGATCTACATCTTCTCTCATCTTATCTATAAAATATCGTTGTTCTGCTAACCATGCCTCTAACTCGGGTGATAGAGGTGCACCTCTATCTATTACATTTATAGGAGGAAACTTTTCCCGTAGTTGCTTTTTAGATGTATACCAGATTTCCTGCTTTGGCTTATGTTCTACTGGGTCAATAATGCATTTTTGTTCCAGATAATCATATATTTCAGAACATACCCTAAACCATTCCCCCCTCACATGGTTATCTGAAAATAAATTATGTAAGACTGTTTCCATTTCTAAGTCATCATCAGAAGTAATAGTTCCTAATAGTTCTAATTCTATTGGCGAGCCTACCTGTAATTCCACCAAGCGACTATTTACATCTACTGCATGTCCTATTTTGATATATTCCTCAGAACGTATAAAATATACTGCCATATTATGTCCTCTTGCTGAATTGTCAATACATTTGTAGAGGCCCTATAATAGGGGAATTATGCAGAGCAACCATCTCTCTAAACCCGCATGGATACTGGCTTTGCGAAAGTGGCTTATTCTATGCCAGATTATAGCGAGTTTCGCTAGTTTGTGAGTGAGTTTTTGGCATGGAGTTGTTCATATTTGTACGTATATGGGTATATTTGGCATATTACTTTGCAGCAATATACTGATCATGCTCCAGTTGTGAAGCCAAGTCTCTTATATCATTTGCTATCAAATGATTCATCAAAACAAGTAGTAGCTTAGCGGGAATAAGTTTATCCTCAGATAGAATGAAATAACGGGTAATGCTCTTCGCATCAGCTTTCAACTGTAATGATGTAGTGAATCCATCTATTACTATATTACCATTACTTATCTCCCCTATTACAAAAAAACGCATATCGTTAGTTCTACTCTTCTCCACCCACGAATCCCGTTCATGACCCATCTTTTTAGCATCGAATCGAAACACGGTCGTGTCTATTTTTACTATCCAATCATCAAAACATGGTTTATCATAAATTCCCTCATTCGCTGGTGGTATATAGTATCGACCATATAATCTCTGGAAAAACGCCTTTAGATGATGCTCAATAATGAAGCCATCTAATATCTTGGAGAAATGTACTATATCTCCATCATTATATTTATTCAGCATATATCGCTGCCGCTGCTTAGCTTCTATAGCCGCATCTCTTGCTATTTCTATATTCCCATGTATAGTAACTTTACCATCCCATGCCATCCCTGGTAGTATAAGCTGCCTTGCATGGGCATACCATTCCCTCAACCCGAATTTGCCATTGATACCCAATCGAACAAACCTGTAATCACTATCCATTGCTGTTCTTACATTTTCAACTATATCCGTATGAGGCGAATACTCTGGCTGATTTCCCTTATTCAGAAAAATTATACGTTCTATTAATTCGCGATAATTTTCCGGCCTTAAAATATCCTGGAACTGTAGATAGCATTCATCAAGAATCTGTTTTATATATGACATTATATACGCCTCCAGACAACCAAGTCTCTAAGCAGTGTTATAGGTTTCTTCTCCTTTTTCATTATGTTGACCTGATTGCCATTGTATTGCTGCGTGCTGTATGGCAAACTATATCGCATTTCTATCTTATATTTATCTGAGAACATTCTTGCTATTCTAAATATATGATCTTCTAAAATGTGCTCATCATTTGGATACTGCGTAGGCGATATTACCAGTGCTATGCAAGGTACTCTCTTCGTATGTAAACACTTTATAAAAGATTCCAGCAAATTATAGAATAGCCCCAATTCTTGATTGCCCAAGTCTCTCGAATCATCTGAGTATTTACCAGAGGCTTGTCGCCAATATGGAGGATCTAGAAATACCAAATCAGGTTTGGGTATCTCAGGTAATCCATCCGCTATATTCCATTCAGCTATCTCATTAGCCCTATGCGCTTGCGGATGTAAGTCAGAACCATACCATTGACGGAACATGAACTCGCAAGCGTCTATACTTGTACCCCCACCAACAAAAGGGTCATATACAAAATCAAATGGTTCAGTGTGGTAGTAAAGCAAATTCTTCATGAAGTTTAGCGGGAATTGACCATAATAATCGTTAGCAGCATCAGCATTCTGTTGATTGAAAATGTTATAGATAAACGGCTCGAAACTGGCATATTCCTCTAAGAAATCCAGATCGTCTGCCTTTAGAGATTCAATTATTGTAGCCAATTCTGTTTCATGCTCATTTTGGGACAAAAGTGACAGTTTTGCAATGTCCGCAATTTTGTCACATATCGCACTTTTCAAGCGGTTAATGGTCTCGCGTACGACTCCAAACTCATCAGCTATCTGCTGCTGATTTTTGAGTGGATTAAGTAGCGCATGGGCTATGGCTTCGTTTGTCTCTTTCCGCCTTGACTTTCTTATATCGGTAGTCCATTCATAGCCTGTTCTATCTGGTACATCCAATTCATTCCAGAGTTTCAGGTTATATTGCGGATCTGGCTGCCATAGTTCTATACAAAGTGATTTGACATCTTTTTCGGGATGCCTTATTCCACTCAATAGATCTATCATCAACCCGGCAAGCTTTATATCACCTTCTGCTATATTCACAGTTTTGGCGAATATCTGTTCTTGCTCTGCTTTGAGTGCTGCATGATAACGGTGAACGCCGTCGATTATAATATTGTCTTGGTTTACCGTAATTGGCGGCATAGTTGCTATCTTTTTGCTATAGTCAATTACTGCTAGTTGATCTAGTCCAGATGTACGACTATACAACTTGTTTTTGAATTCCAAGTCCGAAGTATTTATCAAACGTGATTCTGCATTACCTATTTGGTTGAACAAGTCTACTTTAGTTATCATCTTTACTCTCCTTAGTGAGTATGGGCGGCGCTAAGGAAAGGGCTTGCGCCCACACCGCCCGACTGTCATCTTTTCTTTACACGTGTTACATATACGTTACAGTTGGCGGCGGCTGCCCAGCGCGCATCTTATATCCTGAAAAGGCAGCCGCCAAAGCAGACATTTTTCTGGGAAGACCTGCACCAAACCCATCAATGCCAGGCTATGCCCTGGCCGCTATTTCTTACGCTTTTTCCACGTCCGTCGCCCTATCCATGCAGCGAAAGCTAATACAACTAGCAATGCTACTAAACCCATCATATCTCCACCTTGTAATACAAAAATGACGGGTCAACGTCCCACAGTATGTTGCCCGTCTGCTTGAAATCCAGTATATAAACATCTAAATTGGTATCCAAAAACACGTTTGCCAGGTGAGGTGCTCTACCCGCCGCAACCCTGTATTCCACCAGCCCGAAGAGGATACCCGGATAGAGAAAAGTGATATTGCCGCGCAAGAACCATGCGAAGTTGTCACAGTCCCGATACTCTGAAATGAATCTGACATCCTGCACTGGTTCAAAGCCTGCTAGTATGTCGTATAACTCTTCCCTTGTGTAACCAAGGTATCGCCAATCGTATAGCTCTACTGTTAAATATGGGCTTCGTATTTGGCTTGTGATGGCGTTTCTAACTTCAGTTTGGGTGAATACATGGCGGGAGTCTATGTCTTCTGTGGGTATAGCGCAACTAGCGCACAGAAGTAATATCAGGCATGGAAACAGTCTATGCATATATCCTCATGAGGTTAGCGGGCAAGGCTTAGCCTTGAATAATAGGGAAGTGGAGAGGAGAAGGCTTTTTGATAGTCCTGCCCGCGCTATATGATGGCGGCTTATATAAGGCCTTATTTACCCACCGCTAGGCCGCCTTATTGTCTTCACTTGTATAAGCGAGGTCACGCATCAAAAAATTTACAACTTTTCTTCATCCTCTACCGTTTCTAACAGCACGAAATGATCAGGGAGGTATAAATTTCCCTCTGTATCTATCTGGAAACCAGCTTGCAGCATACCGTCAAATGATTGATGCTGAAACTGATCATCGTAGCTGTAATTCCATCGTTTTGACCTTAAGTAGTCTATAGCCCTGTTCTTAGCCGCACGAAAGTAGTAGCCTCTTTCCCACCCTTCTTCCATCTCCAGTATCGCTATATGCATCTCGCACCTTAACTCCTCAGCAAGAAACCTGTCACCGTGACCAAGCTTTCCCGCTATGGCGCAGATACCTTTATCAAAAGACTCAGAATCCATTGGCAAGTCGCCTCCTCAAATATACCTGTATCGCTAAAAACTCCTTGCTTATCATTGACCGTGATATATGGCAGCACCGCGCTATGTCCACCTGTCTATGTCCCATCAGGTACAATATCAGTATCGCCCGTTGTCTTTCATCCAGCATATTCGCCGCTGCTTTCAGGTCAGGATCCTCAAATTCGTATGTCGTTATGTCATAATTCATGGTATACCTCCAACAAAAAAAAGGCTACAGATACTTGTATTGTGTACCTGTAGCCCTTAGCAAACTCGGCATGACCACTGGCCTATCGGCCAGACAGATTGTGTCTATCTATTCAGTTTTATCTATGTAGCGAAGTATCCTCTGACAGCGTTTATATTCTCCCGCACGCTTCGCCGCCAGCCGCCGCATCTTCTCAGTAAGCTTCGTCTCAATATGCTTGTTTTGTTCCATCAGATATTCGCATGTTTTTAATACACCGCTATATTTACTCATAGAATTTATCTTATTTCCCGTCTAGTATCGATTACATATTCCTTTGAACCAGCTATCTATAGCATCCCTAACGTCACTCCACCAAACTGCATATCCGTCTATATTACCCCCTACACCAGGTAAACGAGACAATTCCTTTTGCAGCTTCTCTATATCCGCCCGCGTGACAACGTATTTTTTTGTATATGGTTGTTCATACTCTATAACCAATTCCCTCTCTTTGTCCGAACAATTCTCAGATCTGAAATATAACTCGCGTATATCAACATCCTCTTTACCGCAAATGTCTTTGAGTATCTTTGTAATCGGTATAACTGCCATTATAGTCATTGTCTTACCTCCTTGGCTTTCCTTCTACTCGTCTATATTATCCCAATCACCCGAAATGTCGTTATGAGCGCATGGAAACATCTGGCAGACAGGACAATCACCTGTTACCAACATCCAACCATTGTCCAGAGTCCATATCTGCATAATAGCACCGCCTTGCTTGAAAATGTGCCTGTAGTGTATTAGATGACCTATTTCCACATTTTCACCCCTTCTTATACCTCACGCCCAGCTTCCGACATCTCGCCCCTACAGCCGCCCTTGTTCTGACCTGTTCCCCATCCCCTGACTACGCCGCAAGCTATTCACAGCATCGCACAGGTCATCCAGCGTCAAGCCTGCGCCTTCTCTAAGTACCTCGTCTTCTGGTTCTTGCCACTTGTCACCGCCTGCCATGCTAATCACCCTTAAGCAAATACTTCTTGTTTACGCACTTGAATGACAGCTTGCGTCCCAATATAGCACTCTGAATAGGCCTTACAGGTCTGATTACTATTCCTTCCCGCTGATGGCCGTTTGGATAGAATCCTTCTGATAAAGCTTCTAGATATGATATATCCATATCGAATCGTTCGCCCCATGTCACATCATTAACTACAGAAACTCCGAAATATTTAGCATAAGTTTGAACCTTATTTTGTGAGACATAGGTTCCCATGTTTATATCAAACACATCAAACACCGCCAGGGATAATTCCTTTGCTCCGTATGTATTCTTCTGTATACCCGGCCCATATATCTCTCCCTGAATAGCAAAACCAGCACCTACAAGCCGCTGCAAGTCATACTTCTCTACGATCCGCCAGTAGACATTATCCCCTGGCTTCTTTGCCCAGTTGCTTGATGCTACTATCAACTCGTCTTCACTGAAGACTATGGTGCAACTGGTTCCATCTATCTTTTCCGTGATTACATACGGCAACCCCGCCATTTCATGAAGCAATCCTGGCTCTGACTGGATTCGCACTTCGTCTGTTTTGGATATACCCAGATGCGAAGGAAACGGCCCTGCGTTATCACCGACTTTGAACCGTTCAGGGATCTCGTACTTGACAACGCCAAGGGCTTCAGATAGATCTGTACCTACTTCCATGTCCGTATATTCAGGAAATGTGGATAGCGGCAACGCTAGTCCTTGTGATACTTGCCCTCTGAATTTGCGTGTCTTGATCCGCTTGTGTTCTCCCAGGAATGTACACCACTCGGCTTCGGGTAGAACTGTGTCTATCTCGAAGAATACCACGAGATCGCCTGGTTCCAGTTCGCCCTTCTTCACCACGCATTGCCAGCCCAGTACCGTCGCCGTTTCTATCTTATCTGCGCCTTCTATCGGTGATATATCTATGACTTCCTGTATACTTGCTAGTTTTCGCATCATACGCTCCTTTCTGGTGGGGCGTGCAGGATTTGAACCTGCGAAGCCGAAGCAAGCGGTTTACAGCCGCTCTCCTTTGACCGCTTGGATAACGCCCCACCGCCTGTCATTTCACGAATCCGCCTACAGATGTCTTGCTGAAACTACCAGCACCTTGACTTGCCTGCACTGCTGACTGGCTGAATAGTGCGAAGGCTTTCAGTATCTCATCCTGTGTATTATCCGGCGTGAGAATCCACTGATCCCTGAGTCCCATAGACTTGAACACAACAGCAAAGTCCGTCCTCCCGCCGTCGTCAATACCCATAGCTGCCACGATGTGCGTCTCCTGCATAAGCATGTCGTTGACGATGCTGGCAACCTTAGCTGGCGTCGCACTAACGGAATGTTCATCGTGTCCATCGGTGGCGATGAGCGTGACAGTCCGCACGGGTACACCTTCATTTGCAAACTCCTGCGCTTTTGCCACTACCGTGCCCAGCAGGACTACCGACTGATCATACAGCGGCGTACCGTGACAGGCATCATAGTTCGTGTCATCCATCATGACCGCTTCCATAATTGGCCTGTAGTCGAATAGCACAAAGCCGTTCAGATACCGTGTATGCGCCAAGATGCTGTCTTTTCTCGACGACCGCTCAATGATAGTCTGATAGACATAATTATGCCCGTCTATCATAGTCTGCTCATTTCCTGCCCCTTTGATAGATCCTGAGTCGTCTACCATGACAGTAACAAGTACCACCTCGCTTGACTCTATCTCCATTGCAGGTACGCCCAGCGCAGCCTCTATCTGCTGCCCTATATCTGCTACCATTAGCGCCTGCATTGACTGACCTGAAAGCACGCCATCATCCTTCGCCGTCTGTAGCAGTTCTTCTATATTTCTCGACATGATTCTCTCCTTTCAATCCAGTGTTATATCCGGCCATGTATCCACAGGATCGGTTGATTTGACTACGTGCATTCCCGCATCAGCAAACCGCTGGAATGCCTCATTTGCCTGGTCAGTGAAGTCTATCACGCCTGGGATAACAACAGGTGAAGTACAATCTTCTAGCAAATAGACTTTTTTCACGAGTTCCGGATCTTGCGCCTGGATTTCACCAAGTAAGTTTGCGATAGTCCAGGCCACGCAATGGCTCTTTGCCTGTCCTGCTATGACTACCATATCAGATTCCAGCAGGATCTTGATGAAGCCCACATTCTTCTGAGCTATGGGATTTCCGCCAGGGCCCTCCATTACCTCCGGTCGCAAAACGGAATAGTTCTCAGTCAGTGGATTGCCACCCTTTATCTGGAATAGCGTCTGACTCCTACGTGCTACGTTATGCACAAAACACGCCTCTTCCACAGCCGACACCAGGGCATGTCCGATGCCGCCCAGCATAGCATGATACGGCCAGATCATAAGCGCATACTTACCGCCGCCGCTGAGTTTCTCTGTATAACTCAAGGCGTGCATAGCAAGCGCCTTGTAGTTTCCGCCAGCGATGCCCGCCACGGCAGGATTTACTTTCCACGTCCCATTCTTTATATCATCAACAGTAATCACTGTAGCGCCTGGCGTAGGATGCTCGCCAGCGTCATTGACGAAGAAGATGGCGTGGAATATCTGCATGGCTGTGTGGGTATCCATACTTGGAACTATCTGCGTTATGACTCCAAGGTTTCGGTAGATGAACTCACATAGCCGCGTGTTATCCTCGACTGCACCCGCTACGAATAACTCGTAGTCAGGAATGCAAAAAGTATTTTGCACATCTACCAGCATCAACGTGACCTTCGTTTTGTCCTTCGCTGCCGCGGGTAGGGCATGTGTAGACGCCCAGGACTTCGCATCTTCCGCCCGCTGCTGATATGGAACACGCCATACTTCACCTACTTTTGCGCTATCAAAAAAATCTGGAACTGGCAATTGCTTATACATGATTCTCTCCTTTCACCGTATCGTTAGCAGGTTTATCTCCTGCTGTTTGACTATATAAAGTCCCTCTTTCCCTGCAAGTAAACTGACTGAAGAATCCACAAATGGCTCAGTATCGGGGAATGTCTTGACCTCTGTTATACCAGCGTCATCTACCACCACGCGTACAACGCCGTTATCAGTCGGACATAACAGGGAATTACCTGTTGCTATTTTCCCGCTAATAGTTCCAAGCCACTTGTCTGAGCCTGTAGGCTCCTCTATACTCGTGATTACTTCCCCCTTCCTGGTTATGATGGTACACCGATTTACCCTGCGCTGCCCATCCTGTAATGTAGCGAAGAACCAACATAACTCCCTGCTGAATGCGCAGGCGGCATCAAGCAACTGCCCCGTCATGCGAGGTAGTGCCACATTGTCATTGATTCCCGCCCGTTCAGCATCAAACACGAAAGCCTGCTCTATTTTCCCCGCCCGGTAGAAGCCAAACCCGAACCTCTCGCCAACCCATATCTGCGTCTGATTTTCCAACGTATCACCTATATAGAAGTCAGCCATGTCACCATTACGCATTATCCGTCCAAGGCTGCACCAGTAGATGTGATTGGAATTGGCGGCTATAGCTGACGATGCTCCCACCGTCTCGGCTAAACGTGACCATATTTTTCCATCGCCCGTATCAGCAACAACCCATTCTCTATCTGCACATATTGTAATATGTCCACTAATCTCATATTTAATATTCGGTGCAGAGGAATAGTAATGCCGCAACTCATACCCATTCTCTCTGAATAGCTTATCGCCTCTCACTTCCAACCAGCGCATCCCGTCTTGATATACTGCAAAAACTATCCTGCCCATAGTCCTGTATACGTTCCTGCACGTCACATTCCCCCGCACAGTAACCAACCTCGCAGCTTGCCTTCCCTTGTGACAGACAGGGCAGACTGGACGTGCATATTCAGCGCCACAAACCCTACATCGTGCCCAGCGCAACGACCTGATAAGCTTCTCAGGGAATACGCCGCGCTGGTCTTTCCCGAAGCACAGACAGAAGTGCTGAAGCAGCTCATCCGGCAAGGTATCCAGCGGAAAGGCGGGCTTCGGATATGTGACTTCTTTGTGGAAAACGCTGATTCTGCGTAGCGGTCTCATAGTCTGCGGTATACGGTTTGCCTTGTTTTTCGGGCGGTAGATTCCGCCGTAGGGGTCTACACATAACAGGGATCGCACGAGCATTACGTTATATGCGTACCAGTCTGAATCTGTATTGTATGTCTTTATCGGCATCGGTATCTTCTGTGTAGCATCGCATAGCAGCGGGTCTATGAACTGCATGGTAAACAGATGGCAATAGAAGCCGCCGTACTGGTAGCTGTCAGCATCGATCAGGCTGACGGTACTCACTGCCTGGGATATGAGGATGTTCAGGTCATTGAAGTCGCCTATCACTACGCTCTTGGCGTGAATTCCCGTAACTGCTACATGTAACTCATGGAATACCTGTATCACCTTGTTCATACTCAACCCAGCATTGTGATAGCTTCTCTCGCTATATCGCAGGATAGGCTCTGCCTTTTTCACAAGCTGCATGGTATATCCCAGGATTATTCCTCTATCGTCCCGTGCCAGGTCTATCGGCTTCACCACTGCCACAGGCAAGCCCGCTGGAAAGGCTGGAAGTTTTCGCTGGTGTTCTTTTAATCTTTCCCTGCTTGCCTGCTGCGCTTGTAAGTTTCCAGCGAAGTCAGGATGGTCTGGCTGCTTGAATAGCTTGAGCGCGGTCTGGCTATCCAGCATATATACGTCAGCCTCACCGCCCTTACCGATAGACATGGACGGCTTTATCGTGATTCGCCTGTTATTTACCAGTATCGCCATGTTTCCTCCTGATAACGATCAGCGTCGTGTCGTCTTTCAGTATACCATCTTTCCTGTTGTATAGTGCAAGCTGCCGCCGCACCTGGTCTTTGTTCCTGAAGAACCTATCATCTGTCCAGAAGATAGACGGATCGGGAACGTGTACCAGACCGTCGGTGGCTATCAACAGCGATTCCAGCTTGCTTACGTCGAAGTAGGCGAACCTCATCCACACATCCGGCCATATCAGGTTATATGCGAAATATTGCGGCTTATTATCTGGATATGGCCCAAGCTGTGTCTTGTCACCATTGATAAAATAATAGCCGTCGCCGCAGTGAAAGACACAACCCGTCCTTTCAGAAAGAACCACGCCGATGATACTAAATAGCAGATAGTCGAATAAACCATATTTATTCAGATCCATAGATTCCGCGAAGAGGTGAAGCCTGTAATCTAGGTCGTTTTGTATATACTGCTCAAACGACGCACTATGTAGCGCACCAAAACACTTTACATACCCCCGCTGTGCCGCCTTCAGCATAAGCCCCAACCCCACGTGCGCGCCTACTTCACTATACTGCCCGTCACTACAACCATCAGCTACACCCGCCACCAAACAGTCCGCTCCCGCTCGCCACCTATACGCGTCCTGGTTGTTTCTCCACCGCAATGGCTGAAGGTGCATTGTGCCTGTTACACTTCCGCCCGCTATCTCATATTTTGATATTATATTCATATCAACCTCTCAATATCGTGTTGGGATATATTTCTGCTCTGTATATTCAAACAGCTTTTTCATGTATCCTACAAGCGTAGGCGGGCCTTGTGCCTTCGCAGGAGTATCACTTAACTTCACCACGCCCTGCCCGCATGACTTCACCAGCTTGATTACTATGGAAATGGGCGGAACCAGCAGGTCGCAGGTTAGGTTCGTACCCCAGCCGAACGAAATATCAAAGTGATCCCAGACTTCCGCCAGGGCTACAATAGTCTGCACATCCAGGCCATCGCTGAAAATTAGTGTTTTCTCTTTCATATCCACGCCTAATTCTACGCATCTGTCGTGTAGTATTTGGGCGAACCCGCTTGGATCGCCTGAATCCTGTCTGAAGCCTCGCCACTGGTCAAAGGTTTCCCGCGTCATCTGCTCTATAGCATATTCCGATCCGAAGGTATCCGGCAAATCTATCCGCATCTCATACGGATAGAGTTTCTGCCAGCTACGCATCACCGCCGGATGCGTCTCCCACCAGATGGCGTCACGCCATTTGCCTGAGAATATGAGGTATATACTATCATCCGTAAACCTTAACTCATAGGCAGGCGGTTCGCAGGCATTCATAAGGTTAGCTTCAAACCACGAAAACACAGGTTGAGTACCTATATAGAGATTAGAAAGATAACGCAATTCGTCACCAGTAAAGAACAGCGTCCTGACGTGGCTTAGTTCATCACGCAACTCGCTTTCTTTTATATATCTGGTCAACTGCGCATCTTTATTGCGACAGATGAACTGATATGTCACGTTTATATCGGGTGCATATTCTTTAACATATTTCCACATTGTCAACTTATATAGGTCGGTGTCCAGTCGAGAGTTAATAATCATCATTATCCCCTTTCTGCTCTACCCAAAGTTTCGTCAAGCCCTTTATCTTGCCCTTTGCCCAAGCCTCCACGATACTACCCCATCCCATCTTGAACCAATCAAAAGCGCATATATCCCGTCCCATAGCCCTGCTGCGCTTTACATATAGCCGCTGCTTATGTAGTTTGCGTCTCCTGGCAGCCGCACACTTACGCTTGATTTCCTGCTGTCTTCCATCACCTGTAAATCGCATTACAACCCCCTCTTCGCTGCATCAATTATCCCTGGCAGCATAGCCTCTAGTCGCTCAGTGTGTGCCTTGTTCGCCCGCTGTGATAACTCTACCTCCAGCCTGTCGTCTTTGGGGTTCCTATATAGCATAGAGTTTCGTATCACTACGCCATCGACAAATATAAGGCTTTCAAGCTTACATTTGACAGCTTCGCCCATTCCAAAAGGGACGTAAAGGTAAGCCCGCCATGATGATGATAGACCACCACCATATTGTATTTGAAACCAATGGATACTATATGGCGCAAGGTCTGGCGATCCCGTCTCTTCTATGACATCTGCCGCTTTAGGCTTCATGTCAATACTAGGCGCTAGGTCGCTGGACAGCATATCAGGAACCGTATCAACAGAATACAATTCCCTCTCATATTTTGCTCGTTCTGCCTCTCTTCCATCATGATAGCCTATAAGAAATATAGACACAGCCAAAAACGCACACCCGCCTATTACAATTAAGGCATATTTGAAACTACTCATAATCTATCTCCTTTCACAAAAGCACTACTTCCAGCTCCAATTGATCAGCCACTACCTCTGCCACTATCCGCCGGTGACACTGCCTGTAGTCGCGCTCACAGCATAGCAGGCAGATGCCTGTATCAAAATGCCGAAAAATACTGTCTATTCGGGCTAATCCCCTTACTATAGGAAATTTGTCGAGTCGTTGTCGGAATGATGTCATGCTTTCACTTGCATCTTTCGATAAATCAGGTATCATAAAATACCCTATCCCCGCCTCAAATAGCCTGTCCCCCATATAGAGGTCTCCATAAGGCGAACACCCCCACCAGAATGCCTTGCCGTTACGCGACTTGCTACATTCGCGGCGTATGTCTACCACGCAGGATATGTCAGCATCGAGAAGACGCTGGAAGAAGTCATGCCAGGTTGTGCGTCCATAGCCGATTGTATATAGTTTAGCCATTCCTTTCACCTCCGTCTGCATTCTCCCGCACTATCTCGTCTATCGGCAACATTTCTTTCTGCTTGGTTACTTCTGCAAGATATTCGGTTTTCAACCTTTCTTTCTCGGCTATTGCTAATCTGGCTTCGGCATCCTGTCGTGCTTTCAGGTCTTTCAAAGCCATATATGCCTCCATTAGCTGCGGTAGATTAGTGCTATACAGACTATAGTTATTTACTGCAAATTCAATATCTACTCTTGCGCCAACAGACAGCATATCGTTTCCATCCGTATCACAAAGCCAATACCATTCATAACCGTAAATACTCACGCTTTTGCTCAACCGATACTTCCCAAGAGACTTACTACCCGTAGATACTGATACTTCATATAGCAATCCTGCCAGTAGCTTCAGGAAAGCACCTACACTGCTATGTTCTTTTAGTATCTTTACCTTCTCCTCCAATGCCAAACCATGTTCAAGCTCTTCTGCTGGTTCTGGCACTGGTTCTGGTTTACTGAATATTCTGTGAAATACAGTATAAACTTTTTGCATTACCATCTTCTTATCTTCTTATCCGTCCCAAATACTCCATCATGCTATCCGGCCATTGCTGGATCTTCTTAGGATAGCCATAGTTGCTTTTGATAAAGACTGGTATATGGAACACCTTGCCCGTTCTAACTAACTTTTCCGCCCATTCTATCGGCGGCTTCTTTGCACCCGGCCTGCTGTCTGCGCCTATTATGATCCAATCAAGGTCTATTCCGCTGCTAACAGCAGGCTCCGCCAGCAATGGCTCAAAGCTTGCAAATAGATTCCCTATTGCGTGGCTGTATAAATCTACCAGGTTCCGTAGAGTTCTTTCAGTTCCATCCCACGTCGTACCCCACCAGATATTTGGATAGACCCCGCGGCAGTATACGCCATACTCCCGTGGCAGCTTCGTCAGAAACATATATACATTCTGCTTATCCTTTATCGCCTTCTCTACGATAGCCTGTTTCCATTCGTGTGGAATATCTGGATGGAATAGGTCAAGGTTACTGCCCACGAAGATGCGCTGACCTGTCGTCCGGGGATGCCACTTCAGTTCCTTTTCACTGAGTCGTATAGTCTCATCTATCCCGAAGCGGTGATAGAATGATGTCATGTAACAGTAATGACAGTTTGGCTTCATAGGGCAGCGACCTAAGACCATGTTGCTGGTATAATCACACCATTCTATTCCACTTTTACCTTGTTTTTTGCCCATGTCGTACCTCACCATTCTATATCTACGCGCAGAAAACCCAAACTTATACCAATTTCATCTAGCCTGTTTCTTTTATATCTGCAACGATGCCACCCTAAGCCAAATGCATCATACCAAAAATACCATCTAGGAACAGGCCTCCAGTACCAATATATACCTATAGCACATCTTTGACAGCTTATTACTAAGCTGTAACTGCCTGTCGAAGCGAAGAGATATATGTGCCTGTTGCGGATTACATGCATCATAACTTAGCTATCTTCCTTCTATCATCTTCTATAGTGGCACTGACCGCCCCTTCAAAGAGGTTATCTATTAGCTCCTCACACATTATAGCCTCTTCTGTATCTTCACCACAAACTTTTGACATACGCCCCTTTAATATAGCTGGATCTATGACAGGAATACCTGTACCTTCATTGTGAATTTGAAGCTCAGGTAACTCTATAGCGTCCCATAACTCCATATCCTCTTCTGTAAAGGCATACAGAATTATACCCGCGGGCGTACAGCATTCATTACATCCTGGATAGATTTGAACGACATACGTTATTTCGCCCGGCCCTTTAAATCTATAAACAGCATCATACTCACCACAACCACATATACCCATGATATGCTCTCCTTTCATACCCCTATCCAGCATACTAAGACTGCACATCCGCCATATCCTTACTGCTACCGTAGTATTTCAGATATGCGGCAACTTCTTGTCCTATTATACCCTCATGGACATATATATGCCACTGCGCTTCCTTTTCGTTCATGGTCAGTTCGTGTTCCTTGGAGAATGCCGACAGTCGTTCCAGCCAGTTCCCATCAGCCCAATTCTGCCCTTCTGCTATCCGCCAGGACTTTACCTGCTCATCGCTTGCGCTATCCGTCACAGATGGGATATATCTATTCGTGCGTAGTTTACCATCATATCTCTGCTGCTCCAGATCACAAAATGATACTCGCTCCATCTCCTTTTGCGTAAGATACCCCTTCTGCATAGCATCAAGCATTTCAGCGTATCGCCTGGACAATGGACTGTGTTCACCTTCTCTAGCTACGTCAATCACTGCGTCCATTACGTTCTGCATCGTGTTCCTCCTTCGCTCTTTCAAGCCGTTGTTTGGCATCCTGCAACGCCTGTTGATAACTTGGATCATCCCTATCTGCCGAGTCATCTTGCGCTATGGCTTCATATACCCGCTGCGCGTCGGCTAATTCCTGATCAGACGATAATTCATTTGTCTTAGTTTCTGCTGCCCTATACCACGTCGGATTTCTGGCAGTTTTATCTATAAACCTCATCAGTGTATTGGGCTTCGCTTCCGTGAGGATAACAGGCATCCTATTGATAGCTTCAAGCAATTTCTGTTTGCCGTGTTCCTGAATAGCACTCATTATCTGTGCAACAGGCGGCACTAGTTTTATCTGTTTACCCCATTTTTGCAGAATTGCACCCTGTATTATAGTAAGATCTGTAGTTATACTATTATGATCATAATTATTATTATCTTTTATTATATTATCTTTTAGAGGCTGTGAATCATTGATTTTATTGGTATCTACAGGATTTTTCCTTAACGAATCGTTAAGCTTTTGGTCATTTTTCCTTAACGATTCGTTAAGCTCCTTAACGATTTGATAAGGTTTTCTTAACGAATCATTAAGCTCCTTAACGATTTGATAAGCTACCTTCATCTGTCTGAAAGCTTCCTCTCCTAGAGCCTCGTCCACAGCACTGTAGTTCAGGTTTCTAGTGAGCAAATCACTATCTGCTTTCTCCCTGTATTTGCTACGCAGCGGCACTTTCCAGGAAGGCCAGTATTTATTAAAAACGATAACCTTCGGCCTGCTGTTAAGCATAGCGTAAATAACCTGTTTTTCCTGGAGTGCCTGCAATGTCCTGGTCAATGCTGGATGATGTAAGCCCATAGCTGCTGCTGCCTCCTCCAGTTTACCTACAATGCAATAACGTCCCTGATCCTTGTCCGCGTCTTCGTCTCTTTGCTTGACACAGCCGTAAGTCCACCGGATAACTTTCTTAATAACAACTAATTCTAATTCATTGAATTTGTATCTATTTAACGCATCCCACAAACGCCTGTCTATCCGCATCCATTCGCCATCTTCAAGTTGAACCAAATCATCCGCCATCATACCCCTCCAGGTGGTAAAAGTGGGCGGCGTCCACCTGACAGCGTTTGCCACGCCGCCCGAAGCCCGGTTGCGCTTGCCGGGCTTAATCAAACCAGCTTATCATCCATGTCACTGCCGCCACTGGTAACGCCAACTCCGCCAATGGAATAGCTATCAAGCAACACTTCCAGTATTTCACGTCAACCTGCTTCTCTTTTGCCCTACTTCCCCAGTATTCCACGCTATACTGAACCAGCAAGCCGCCGATGAAAATATTGAAAGCCAATATAGCCAA